>Ga0315281_10000513_pt1 | contig 53727 bp, 71 predicted proteins | sample YL17G07_0_MG_FD_204540 | JGI IMG/M metagenome (GOLD analysis project Ga0315281, IMG submission 204540) | Sediment microbial communities from Yellowstone Lake, YNP, Wyoming, USA - YL17G07_0 | ecosystem: Environmental > Aquatic > Freshwater > Lake > Sediment | place: USA: Wyoming | collected...
TATCTGTGGGAAAGATAACGATTCCTCCCTCGTTTAAAATTTTAACAGCTTTATCAATTTGAAGTTCCATTATTTATAAATTTAATTTTTCTTTTATTTTCATCCAAATACTCAAAATATATATCTATTCTTTTCTTCGGTAAGAAACCTTTCATCTTCTCTGCCCACTCAACCACAATGATATTATTACTGTTGCCTATAATTTCGTCTATACCCAATCCTTTAATGTCGTCTGCTGTCTCCGCTCTATACAAATCTATATGATAAAGATTCATGATTCTTAATTCATGATTCTTAATTCTTAATTTGTAGCTTCTTATGATAATAAACGTCGGAGAAATAATTCTTCTTTTTATACCTAAACCCGAAGCTAATCCTTGAACAAAAGTAGTTTTACCTCCGCCAAGATTTCCGTAAAGGGCAATTAATTCTCCACCTTTTAAAGTTTTTGCAAATTCTCTTCCCAAGTCTTGAGTTTCCTCAAAACTATTTGTAATAAAAATGTTTTTATCATTCATCTTTTTTAAATCTGTTTCTAATATGTGGCCAGGAGAACAATATACCACAAGCTAAAATAAAAACAAAACCTAAAAAGATTAAAATTTTTGCAATATTATTTTCTCTTGAAAATAAAACTATCTCTTTTCCTTTAGGACTTTGTGTACCGGAAGGATTACTTAAGGAACTCATTGTTGCGCTTACCGAGCTCTCTCCTAAAACTGCCTCTTCTGAACTTTTATCAAACGCGATAGACGGGGCAGGAGTTGAGGGCTTAGGAGTTGCGGAAGCCGCGTTCGACGCGGGAGCAGGAGATTTGGTAGGGGAAGGGATTGGAAAAACTTGAGAGGTCGGGGTTGGAATTAAAGTAGGAGAAGGTGTTGGAGCAGTTGCTTCGGCAAAAACTATATCGTCAAAAAAAGCGCTTGCTAAAGTTCCTGCAGATTTAGATGTTAAAACAAGCCTAAATTTTGCTGAATTTGCGGAAGAAGGGGCTTGAATCACACCAGTTTTTAGCTCTACCCAATCATCACTTACAGCACCTTGATTACTATCTGAAGGAGTTGAAAGCTGAGACCCTGAACCATCGCTACTTGAATACCAAGCAACCCTTATGAAAAAACTATCAGTTGACGTATTGCTTGATTTTCCAAAAGCCTGAGCCTGATAAAACATCCCTCCCTCTATATTTGGAATTAGCACCTGATAACCATAAGATGAAGTTTTATCATGCTGAACTTTTAAAGAATAATTGCCACTTTTTGATAATTCAGACGAAATAGTCGCAGAAGCCCCGCCCCCTGAACTGGTCCATCCAGATATATTCTGATTTTCAAAATCCGAGGAAAATAGTAAAACAGCAAAAGCAGGTTTTGCAAAAGAAGAACAGAATAAAAATATTAAAAAAGCAACCAGGACAGCTATTGCCTTCATTAAATTTTAATAACTACCTACATTGATATACTATCAACCTCAACAATGCTTCCAAGAGAATATTTACTGGTAAACGGAATATTATGTCCATTGGGAGTAAATGGATCATTCATCATGTAATTACCGTTCGAACCACTAATAATAACCAAGAAATGGTCCGGCAATGGCCCGCCATCATAGGAAATTCCAACTATAACAGGGTCTGTAATGTTACCAGGAAGAGCGCTTGAAGAGCTTCCGATTCTTGTTCTGCTACTGGAAATGCCATTTACGGAAATACTGTATTTTAATAATGCTGCGGGGATTCCTCCGAAATTGCTTGAATTAGAGTTAATAGACTGTGGGGTAATGTCTTTATGTCCATAATGGGAGTAAACCATTGCCATTGCGGTAACTAAACATCCTGAATCAGCTAAGGTATAGCTTGTTCCATTTAAAGGATTTCCGCCCCACTGGCTATCCCTCTGGTTATAATAACAACCCCAATCATCGCACGAGGTTTGACCGCTCAAAAGAGATGCTCCACCCTGACTTGTAACGAAGTTTTTAAAACTTGCGAGCTGAGCCCTGGTTTCAGCTAGAATTTGCTGATAATTAGCTTCACTTCCTTGTGTCTGTGCTAATAAATCTTGCTTTGCTTGCTTTTCCTTGTCTAATTGAGCTGTATAATCTTCCAGCTGCTTTTTTAAAATCTCTATTTTTTTCTTTTTATCTTCAAAAATAACTTTTTGATTAGCGTAATCAACTTTTGCTTGTTCAGTATCATAAACTAGTTTTTTATCATGCGCTTGTGCGATTTTAAGATAATTTAATCTTTTAAAAAAATCAGAAGCATTATTAGAAGTTAATAATATTTGAAAAGGCTGAACTGTGCCGACTTCGTATGTAGCAACAATTCTGTTTGCCAATACCTCAACTAGACTGTTTAATGCTTTCTGAAGCCCTGATATTTTCTTAGTAGTAGTATCAATATCCAAAATTAAACTGGTTATTTGTTCTTGTGTTGCCTCAATTCTATATTCTGTTAACTTTACCTGATTATCCATTACTGCAATTTGCGAAGATAAGGTTTTTTCCTGACCCTGTAAATCGGAAATTTTATTCTGAAGTTCTTTTATTTTATTTTCCAATGCGGTTGTATCAGGTGCCGAACTTGAAGATGGAGTAGGAGTAACATCTTGAGAAAAAACAATACCCCTTAAAGAAGAACTAAAAAGAATTACTAAGAGAAAAACAATAACTATTCCTATTTTTTTTATTACTAAGCCCATATTCCATAACATTTTAAAATTAATAAAACCTATTTTAAATACCTTAAAACAGCTAAGAAACTCGAAAATGCTCCTAGTATTGCCGCCAATACCAATTCAACTGCTAAAAGTTCAAAAAGCACAAGCGGAGATACAGGAAGCACAGGAATTCCTCTTAAAAATGACTCTAAGAGCGGAGTCGCATACCATAAGGCAAGAGATGAAATAAGCCAGCCTAAAAAGGCCCCGATTGCCCCGTAAAACATACCTTCGAAAATAAACGGCCAGCGGATATACCAATTTGTTGCCCCAATAAGTCGCATAATTTCTATATCGTCTTTTTTTTGGGATATTTTAATTCCGATAATCGTTACCATAATAAACATAGAAACTAAAGACAGAACAACAATTAAAGTAAGGCCGATTTTCCTTAAAGCGCTTGTCCAGGCAGTAAGAGTGGAAACAACGTCTTTTTGGAATACAACTTCCTGAACAATCGGTGACTTTTTAAGAGTATCGGAAATACTGGATAAATCCTCTATTTTAAGCGAAGATATTTCCAAAGAGGCAGGTAAAATATCGGCAGTGACTAAATCCAGAAGAAGCGGGTCATTTTTATTCTGTTCTCTATAAATTTTTAACGCCTCGTCTTTTGAAACATACTTAACAGAGGCAATTTTACCGCTTGATTGTAAATCGTTTTCCAGAGTATTTATATCACTTTGCTTTGCTTCATTTTTGAAAAATGCCGTTACTTGAGGTTTTGATTCAAAATAATTAACAATTTTTGACGAACCGCCGATTAAGAAGGTAAAGAATGAGATTACCAGGAAAGTCAACATCATTATTAAAATAGCTGCAAAAGCTTGATAGGGTGATCTTCTGATATTTGTCCAGGTTGTTTTTACATGTTTCATTCTTTTTTCTCCTTTTCTTCATGAGCCTTCTTTGCTTCATGTACTTTCTCATGCTTTCCGTCATGAACCAGACGGCCCTTCTCAAGTTCTATAATTCTTTTAGACAAACTTTTAACAATATCCGCATTGTGCGTTGCCATAATAATCGTTGTGCCTTTTTCGTTAATATCGGACAGGAGCTTGACTATTTCCCAGCTTGTTGCGGAGTCAAGGTTGCCGGTCGGTTCATCTGCCAATAATATTTCGGGCGATAAAACAAGTGCCCTTGCAATGGCTGCTCTTTGTAATTCTCCTCCTGATAATTGAATAGGAAATTTATCTTTATGAGAAAATAAACCAACTTGAGTTAATACTTCTTCAACTCTTTTCTTGGCCTCATTTGAATTTATCCCCGATACCTCCAAAGGCAAACTGATATTTTCAAAAATTGTTCTATCAAATAATAGCTTTAAGTCTTGAAATACAACGCCGACTTTTTTCCTTAAATGAGGAATTTTTTGCTTTGGTAATTTAACAACATCCCAATCATTTACGGTTATATTTCCTTGTGTCGGCAACACTTCGCGTATTAAAAGTTTAAAAATGGTTGTTTTACCGCTTCCCGTCGGTCCAACTAAAAAAACAAACTCTCCGTTCTCTACTGAAAGGGTAATATCTGTCAGACCAAAAACTCCTGTTCCGAATTTTTTTGAGACATTATCAAGCTTTATCACAGTACCTCTATTCTTCCGACATCCATCAACCAGCCTGCATGCTGAGCTTTTTGTGTTTGTCCCCAAACTTTTATTTTTTTATCAACAAATTTAGATAGGTCAACCGATGAAGATGTAAGATAGACATTTTGACTAATTCCACCCGGTCTTTCGAGGTGAAACGCACCTTCTCCATCAATACCACCTTGTTTTAAAACTCCTTCAGCCGTATCTTTAAACGTACTTGTATCATTAGAGCCCACCGTCGTTCCCTTTGAAACAGATGATGAATTTAAATTTCCTCCGGTACTTTTCATTTTACCGACAATGCTTGATTTTGATGAGAGCATGTAACCGCTACCTAGCCCTAGTAAAATAATAACCACAAAAATAAAAGCGATTTTAGGTGAAAAAATAAACTTACTACTTGAAGTGTTAAAATCGTGAACCAATGATTGATCTTTTTCGTTTTCTTTATTTTCTTCCATTATTCCAATATCACCCCTCTGTTAAGTAAAACATATTTTACGGCTTTTGGCAACCCTAAACCGCTTCAAAACTAAAGTTTTCGGAGCTCTTCGTCTATGAATCCGTCTATATCTCCATCAAGCACCGCATCTGCATTTGAAGTCTCAAATCCCGTACGCAAATCTTTTACCATTTTATAAGGATGTAGGACATAAGAACGAATTTGATTTCCCCAACCCGGAGTTTTATATCCGCCTTTTAATTGCTGTTCTTGTTTTTTGCGCTCTTCTTCTTGCAAGAACCAAAGTTTAGCCTTTAATATTTTTAAAGCATACTCGCGGTTTTGGCCTTGATAACGCTGTGCTTGAGCAGTAACAATAATTCCGGTTGGCTTATGTTTTAACCTTACTGCGGTTGAAACTTTATTAACGTTTTGTCCGCCATGCCCGCCGCTTCTGAAAAAATCCCATTCCAAATCATCATCTTTAACCTCTATCTCCACATCCTCACCCACATCCGGCAAAATCTCAACCAAAGCAAACGATGTTTGTCTAAGATTATCCGCGTTAAAAGGCGATTGGCGGACTAACCTATGAACTCCTGCTTCTCCTTTTAATAATCCGTAAACATATTTTCCGCTAACGGAAATGGTAACGCTTTTTAGACCTGCTTCTTCACCCGGAGCCTCTTCTATTGTTTCGAATTCCCAGCCTTTTCTTTCAAAAAACCTCGTATACATTCTATAAAGCATCTCTGTCCAATCCATTGCCTCTACTCCGCCTTGCCCCGAATGCAAAGCGAGTATCGCAGATCCGCTATCATAGGAACCGGAGAAATAAAGCAACACTTCAAGCTCCTCAAGTAATTTTTCCGCTTCTTTTGTTTTTTCCTCGTTTATTAGGACTTGTAGTTGTTCAACTTTAGTAATTTCTTCCTGAAGACTTGATAACTCCTTCATTTTTAGAGCGGCTGATTTATGATCCTGCCAAAATGTAGGGTGTGTGCTTTCCGCCTCAATTAACCTAATTTGTTTTCTTTTTTCGTTAGTATCAAGTTTTGATAGCAAATTTTTTACTCTTATTTTTAATTCATCCATATTTACAATCCGCTACAGATTTGTTGGCAAAAATTCTTCGCCTGATCTTTGGGAAGGTTTTGAATCGATTTTATATCATCTATTACTTTTTGGACTTGAGGCGAAGATGTTGCTATTTCTGTCAAATTAATACTGGACGCCTCTTTTTTTATTAAATTTAGCTGGTCTTGAATATTTATTTTTAAACTAGATGCAGTATTGCCTTTAGTTAAAGAGTTTACGTTCGTACTTACTCCCTTAACGGCAGTTGCAGTTTTTTTAACAAGGCTTTGGGGAGAATTTTGATTTTTATCCAAAACCAAAACCTTAAATACACTTAAACCCGCAATCACTACAAATAAAAAAAGCAAGCCAATAATAATTCTTTTTTTGTTCCAAGATTCCTCTATGGGCTTAAGCTCTTTCATGAGGTTATTGTAGATTATGGCAGCTTCTTTTGCAAACTAAAACTGTGTTATAATATTACAAAATGAATTTAAAAAATTTACAGGAAAAAATATCCATTCTTAACGAAAAAACAAAGCCTCATTACAAACTTTATTCACAGGAAGAAAAGGAAATTTTAACAAAAACCGTAAAGTTAAATGAAGAAGTCGGAGAACTTTGCAATGATATTCTTGGTATATTAAAACTTCAAAGAAAGGCAAAGATGAAAAATTTTGATAAAAGAAATATTTACCAGGAATTTGCAGATGTAATAATAACTACAATTCAGCTTGCACAGGTAGCGGGAGTTGATATTGAAAGAGCGATAGAAGATAAGCTTAAGAAAATTGAAGAAAGAAACCTACAGGAAAAAAATATAAAATGAGCAGTTTTGATAAAGTTTACTATTTGGTTTCCACTATTCCAAAAGGAAAAATTACCACATACGGAACAATTTCAAAAATAATTAATTTAGACCCTCGTGTTGTCGGATACGCTTTGCATGCAAACAAAGATTCTAAAAATATTCCCTGCCATAGGGTAATAAACTCCAAAGGAAAAATTTCAAGCGGTTACGCTTTTGGTGGATCTGATACTCAAAAAGAAATGCTCATGAATGAAGGTATAATATTTGATAATGAAAACCGTGTGGACCTTAAGAGATTTGGCTATTTGTTTTCAGCTTTTTGATTTCTTGCTTTTTTAATATCTCTTAATAATTCTTTTTTCATTAAGTCTATTGTTATTTTTATTTTATTTTCTAAATCTACGGCACTTTTATTTAAATGCCCCCATGTTTTAGAATTATCATCAGATATTAAGTTGCTAAGAAATATTTTTTTGTTTTCTCCGTCAAGATTAGAAAGAACCGTATTAATAACAGCACTGTGAATATTTGCTTCAATCAAAGAAAGTAAATGCACTCTTTCCTCGGAAGACATATCTAACTCTCCCAACTCTAAAACAATATCTGTTGTTTCTGTTAAATGTGCATAAAAATGTTTATTTTTCATAAAATTATAGGGAAATTGGTCCTAAGGGTATCTTATCATTTGGATCGTCAATAAAAAAATACAAAACCGGCCCTCTTTGCCTCCCATCATATCTTTCCAAATATGTCATTACCTCGGGTGAACCGCCTAACTGTTTGCCTGTCCATTGCGCAGGGCCCGCATCGCCAATTACAACCACCGTTGCTTTTCCATTTTGCGGATTTACAACTAGCATTTTCCTGTATTTAAAAAAATCAGTATATTCTTTTGGATTTTGATTAAATCCTGGAACCAAAAACGTTTGAACGGCTATATAATACTTTTCTCTTTGGATATCTTTTTCAGACATTGCGCCTTGTGAATTTGTAAAATAACCCCAAGCACCTAAGCCGGAAGCCATTCCGTAATCCCAATATCTCTCCTGTTCTGTTGGGCTGTCAAAATGAGTAAGCATATTGTCCCCCGGATACCTTGCCAGATGCTGTTCTTGTCCTATTATTCCATAAGTTGTATTCAGTCTTTTACCGTCAAGTTCCGGAACCGCATTTACCCCATAGCTTCTTGATAAAATCTCGCTAACACTTTTTTCCTCCTGCTGTGTTAATGGTCTCACGTCTTGAGGTAATACATTTTTAAGATCATAAACAGCAAAAGTTTTTTTATCAAGAACTTTATTAATCGCAGCGTCATTTGCAGAAAAAGCTGTTTGAATTTTAGGAATAATTGGAGACGTTAATAAAAATATTCCGGCAAGTGTACCTATAGTTAACTGCCTTGAGTTATTAACAAACCATTCAAATGAATCTTTATGTTTAGTAAAAATTTCACTCTGAAGTTGCCTATGACGTTCTGTCCATTTATCCCTAAGGTGCTCGTAATGAGGATTCTTTACTTTTTGATGCATATAAAAATATTATCACGTTTTAGCCTTTGATGTCTTCTTTAACAAAAGATATAAATTAAATCCCCAAAGAATTACCGCTCCGTAAAATACATGTGAAATAAAAATTACAGGAAGAATGTTCGGGTTTTTTAAATTAAAACCAACCAGAAAGAAACTTAATCCTAAAGGAAAATAGTAATACCAGTTAAGTTTTTTATTCTTTAAAAACAGAAAAATTGTTATAAAAGGGAAAACTAGCCAAACGAAATGGTGCTGCCAGGAAAAATTATTTACCAATAAACTAACTATTATTAATAATGATAATTCCAGATTTGTTGCTTTTTTATTTTTATTTTTAATAATTACAAAAAAAGAGACTATAACTAGGAATATTGAGACTACTATTCTGGTATATTCTCTTAACGAACCGTTTGTCATTTCTCTTCCTAAAAATCCGGACAATGATTGATTGTAATAATCTGTTTTCCACCCGTCTAAAAGTGTAGGCAGTACATTTTTATAATAATAAATATTTATATTGGGGTTTATTATTATAAATGTAAATAAAAGAACTATTCCGCTTGCAATAATAAAAGAAAACAATATTTTCCATTTTTTAAAAATAATTAAATATGGTAAAAAGAAAAACGGAAAAAATTTAATCATTATAGATAAACTTAAAAATGTTCCGCTTAAATAATTTTTCTTTTTATTTAAAAAATAAACTGAAAACATTATTAAAAATAAAATTAAAAAATTTATTTGACCCATACCAAGTGTAAATTTAATTGGGAAATAAAAAGAAAATAATAATGCGCTTATTAAAAATCCAATTCTTGAAAACATTTTTTCACTATTTATTTTAAAAATTAAATACAAAGACGCGAATAAAAAAAATATTGATAATAACGTCCAAATTTTTTCCGCAAAATAATAAGGAAATAATGTAAAAGGAGAAAACAAAAGTATTGTAAACGGGGGATGAACATCGGGTGTAAAATAACCCTTTCCCCCTAAATATGGATTTAAACCATTGAAGATTGAAATAGGCGCCAAGTAATGAATTTTAAAATCCGGATAATAATTTAAAAATAAAGTTTTTACAATAAAAAATAAAGAAAACACGAAGAGAACGGGAGGTAGATATTTTTTTATAAATTTTAATTTGGCCAGTGACATTTTTTGTATTTTTTACCGCTTCCACACCAACACGGATCATTTCTACCAAGAGATTTTTTGTCTTTATCAACAACTACTGGCTTTGATTGCGTAGTTTGAACTGAACCCGAACCAGCAGGATGCGTGTGAATATGTTGATGTGGCATAGCCGCTGTTGGCGCTTGCTGAACTTGTATTTTATAAATCCTATGGACAATCTCATCATCAATTGTATCTATTAATTTTTCAAACATTCCGTATGCCTCATTTTTATATTCTACAAGCGGATCTTTTTGCCCATAACCGCGAAGACCAATTCCCTGACGGAGATTTTCTATTGCATCCAAATGATCCATCCATAAATTATCAACAACCGAAAGCATTACGTATCTTTCGACCTGTCCCATAAGTTCTTTTCCCATTTGCTCTTCACGTGTTTTATATACATCTTTTGCAATAGAAGTTAAAAAGGATGTTTTTTCTTCAACAGCATGGACTTGCTCTAATTGAGTTTCTATTTGTTTTAAAGAAGCTTCATCAAAAGGAACAATCGTTGAAAATTTTTCCGCAATTTGAGCCGACGGGGATTCAGCGTCTTGGAATTCTTGCATCGACTGTATTAAAACCATCTCCGAAATACTTTTTTCTATTTTTTCTTCAATATCTTCTTTTAAACTTTCCTCTATTTTTTCTCCGACTTCCAAAACCTTCCTTCTTCTTTGATAAACAATCTCTCTTTGTTTATTTAAAACATCATCATACTCAACTAAGTGTTTCCTCATGTCAAAGTTATATCCTTCAACTTTAATTTGCGCTTGCTCTATCGCACGGGAAACAATTGGATGCTGCAATGGAACATCTTCGGGCATATTAAATCTTGTCATAATACCGGAAATTGACTCACCTCCAAAAAGCCTCATAATATCATCGTCTAGGCCTACAAAAAATCGTGAAACTCCCGGATCGCCCTGTCTTCCGGATCTACCTCTAAGCTGATTGTCAATTCTTCTTGACTCATGCCTTTCCGTTCCTATGACCAGGAGTCCTCCTGCGTCCAAAACTTCTTTATGCTTTTTCTCCCAAATCTCCCATTCTTTTGTTCCCTTTTTATCCATTCCTTGTTCGTTTTTTGGACTGTCCCCTCCTAAGATAATGTCTACTCCTCTTCCTGCCATATTTGTTGCTACGGTTACCGCTCCTTTTTCTCCTGCCTTTGCAATTATTTCCGCTTCTCTTTCATGATTTTTTGCATTTAATACCTCATGTTTTATGCCGCGTCTTTTTAAAAGTTCCGAAACAATTTCATTTTTATCAATTGAGGTTGTTCCCACTAAAACAGGCTGTCCTTTTTTGTAGGCTTTTTCTATTTCATCTGCAACGGCGGAAATTTTTGCTCTCCCTGTTTTATAAATCGCATCCGAATGATCTTTTCTTACTAACTCTCTATGCGTAGGGATAACGACAACATCTAATTTATAAATCTTATTAAACTCTTCCGCTTCCGTAACTGCAGTACCTGTCATTCCTGCCAATTTTTCATACATTCTAAAATAATTCTGCAAAGAAACTGTTGCCAATGTTTTTGATTCTCTCTGAATTGTTACCCCCTCTTTTGCTTCTATTGCCTGATGCAAACCTTCCGAAAGTCTTCTGCCAATCATTAATCTTCCTGTAAATTCATCAACCAAAATAACCTCACCGTCTTTAACTATGTAATCTTTTTCTTTATGAAAAAGCGTCCTTGCTTTTAAAGCCGCTTCCAAATGGTAGACCGTGTCAAAATCTTTTTCGTAAATATCGGAAATACCAAACATTTTTTCAATTTTAGTTATTCCATGATCTGTTAAATGAGCAGTTCTTAATTTTTCGTCGATTTTGTAATCTGTTTCCGAAGTTAATTTTTCTACCAATTTTGAATATTCATAATATTTTTGCGTTGGTTCTTCATCGGGAGCGGAAATAATATGAGGGGTTCTTGCTTCATCAATAAGAACAGAGTCGACCTCGTCAACAACGGCAAAATAATATCCCCGCTGTACAACAGATTGCAAATCTTGCGCCATATTATCCCTTAAATAATCAAAACCGTACTCGGAATTTATTCCGTAAACAACATCCGCTTGATAAGCCTCTTTTCTGGTAATTGTTTTAAGATGCAAAAGCCTAAAATCATGTGTATTTTTATTGACATAATCGGGATCAAAAATAAAAGATTCTTCGCTAATAATTGAAGACACGCTAAGACCTAAAAATTTGAAAACCGGCCCCATCCAGCCGGCATCGCGCCTTGCCAAATAGTCATTTACCGTTACAAGGTGGACACTTTTACCCGTTAATGAATGAAGATATAATGCTGGAACTGCGGATAACGTTTTTCCTTCACCTGTTTTTTGCTCTGCAATTTTTCCGCTGGCTAAAACCGTCGCTGCCATAAGCTGGACGTCAAAATGTCTTTGGCCGATTGTTCTTCTTGCAGCTTCACGAACAAGAGCAAAAGCTTCGGGCAGAATTAATTCTAACGGTTCTCCGTCCCCAACTCTTTCTTTAAACTCGCTTGTTTTTTTAGGAAAATCCTTATCTTTTAATTTTTTCAATTTTTCTTCAAAAGAATTTATTTCTAAAACAAGCGGCTTAAGTTTGTTTATTTCTTTTTCGTTGGAATCGAAGAATTTGGTGAGAACACTAAGCATATATTTATTTTACCATATTTAACAGGAAAACCCCTCACTAAAAAGCGAGGGGTTTTACCAATTGATCAATTGGTAATTTCCAAATTTATTACCAATTTATTTCTTCTTCTTCTTTTTCTTTGCCATGGATGAAATCACCTTCCTTTCTTTTCTACGTCACTCAAAAAAGATGTGGGCAGAAACTATATTAATGTTGAAATATTTTTATTGTTTTGTCAAGCTTTTTTCTTTGCTTCAAATTCATTGATTTAGATTGTATTAGAGGGGAAAATCACAAAGCTATTTTATTGATTTAATAACGCTTTTTCCTAAAGTATTTTGCAAAACTTTTGGAACCTCTATCGAACCGTCTTCTTTTTGATAATTTTCTAAAATTGCGATTATTGTTCTTCCAATTGCAAAAGCCGTGCCGTTTAAAATATTTACGTAATTTTTTTCGTTCCCATCTTGATATCTGATATTTAATCTCCTTGACTGAAAATCGGTAACAGTGGAAACCGAAGTTACTTCTCTGTATTTATTTTGCCCCGGCATCCATGCTTCTATGTCAAATTTTCTTGCAGCCGGAAACCCCAAATCTCCGGTGCACATTTTTATTACCTGATATGGAATTTCAAGCAATTGAAAAAGTTTTTCTTCTAAGAAAAGTAAATATTCGTGTTCTTTATCGTCTTCATCTTTGGGTACATAGGAAACCATTTCAATTTTATCAAATTGGTGAACCCGTAAAATTCCTTTTGTATCTTTTCCGTAACTGCCGGCTTCTCTTCTAAATGCACTTGAAAACGCAACGTATCTTTTCGGCAATTCTTTTTTACTAAAAACCTCGTCCATGTGCATCGGAACAATCGAATGCTCTGCTGTCCCAACCAGATATAAATCATCCTTTTCCAAATGATACATATCTTCTTCACCGCCATTTTCCATATATCCTAAACCCTGCATCGTTTCTTTTTTTATTAAAGTTTGCGGAATAACCGGAATAAAACCTTCTTTGATTAAGGTTTTCATTGCTAAGTTAACTAATGCTAACTCTAATAGGACGCCATCATTTTTAAGATAGCCAAATCTTGCGCCGGATACTTTCGATGCTCTTTCTACGTCAATGATATCTAACTTTTCTCCTAATTCCAGGTGATCCTTTGGCGTAAATGTAAATTTCGGCGGCTCTTTATATTTTTTTATTACTTCATTTTCGCTTTCATCTTTTCCTACTTTTACATCCGACTTTGGAGGATTAGGAATTTGAAGAAGTAAACTTTTTAGTTCACCATTTTTTCCTTGAAGTTCTTTTTCCTGTTTTTCTAATTTGTCCTTAAGCTCTTTGCCTTTTTCAATATTTCTTTCTTTTGCAAATATGTTTCTTGCTTCTCTTAGTTTTTGTACCGATAAATCCAGCGTCCTGCATTCATCATCAAGTTTAAGAATTTTGTCTAAGTCTAACTCTATACCTTTACTTTTTGCCCCGTCTTTTATCAATTTTGGATTTTCTCTGATAAATTTTATGTCAAGCATATTTTAAAATTTTTGGCATTAATCCTTGTAATGCCTTATATCTGTGATTATATACTCTTTCTTCTTTTTTTAAAAGCTGACTTTCATGATAAAATTTTTTAATTTTTGGAATATAAAAAAATGATCTATACGGATATCCTTCTAATAGTATTAAAAGGGGCACTCTAGCTATTTCTCCTTTAACTTGCCCTTTTGCCTGAAAATATTTTCCGTTTGGCATTGCAAATGTCATGACTGTTTTAAAATAAGCTGTCCTATTATTCTCCGGGAGTTCTTGAGAAATTTTTTTCATGTATCCTATTAGCTCTTTATCTGTTGCCTCATGCCCTAACCATCGTCTTGACTTAACTCCCGGAGCTCCTCCCAGTGCTTTTATTTCTAAACCGCCGTCATCAGAAATCACAGGAAGTTTACTTTTTTTTGCGTAAAATAAAGCTTTTAATAAAGAATTTTCTTCGTAAGTCTTACCTGTTTCTTCAACATCATCATTTATTCCAATATCCTTTAAGGAAAGTATCTCAAAAGGTAAATCTTTTAAAAAACTTTTGATTTCATTAATTTTTCCGGGGTTTTTTGTAGCAATTAGAAGCTTTCTCACTTAACAAAGTATAACATATTCCCTCTTGAAATCTATTATGTTTATGATAAGATTTAATCATATATGGCAGATGGCAATAGTCAAGAAATAAGTAGAGCAGATGTATATCTTGCTCTTGGTAAAAAACCTGTTACAAAGGGGGACACAAGTATTCCCCTTGGAGGAAATGCAGTAACGGAAGACCAAGAAAAAGAATTTGGAAAAACCTTAAAAGACGAACTTCATACTCTTCAGGATCCAATTGTTAGCAAACGATCAGAAGCTCATGTAATGATTACAAAAACAAGACAAGGAAATCCGCCTCCGAACGAAATTAAACCTCATTAAATCTTTTTTTAACAAATTCTTTATCTAAAGATAAAATTAACCATGCAGCTTTTGGTCCATGATCTTTACCGATTAACGATAAATAAATAGCGGCAAATGCTTCTTTTCCGTTTAAGCCCAATTCTTTACCTACATCATAAATTCTGGTTTGAAAATCTTCGGCCATCCATTTATTATCAAGCTCTTTTGCAATCTTGGATAATAATTCTTTCTGTTTTCCAGAGAGAACATCTGCTTCTTTGGGAAGATTTTCTTGAACACTAAATTTATCTTGTTCCGGAGCAAATTTCTCTATCCAAATCCTTGCATACCGCGCCCACTCTTCTAAACCTTGTTCTTTTATTTCCCCTTCCATATTTGGCATTTGCACCCATTGAGCTAAAACTGAAAAACGTATTGCCGGCGGTCTTTTAATTTCACCTATTTGAGAAAGTTCAAAGGCTCTTGCTAAATCAATATCTCCTTTATTAAAAAATGCATCCGCTGCTTTTTGATAATCATCAAAAAGAACCGAAATTGCATTTGTTCCTATTGGATCAAAATTACTTTGCGACTTAATTCCAGATCTTGCAAAAATAAAACGACCAAGAGTTGGCGGCAATATCTTAACAAGATCATGTGCTTTTAAACCTATTCCTTTAGAGGAAGACATTTTTTTACCACCTATTAACACAAATTCATATGGAAGTTTGAATGGTTGATCATAATTAAATACTTCTTTGCAAATTGTCATTGCAATATCGTATGAGCCCCCTTTTGAAGCATGATCTTTTCCTGCACCTTCAATTGTTACTCCAATCACTTTCCAATGGGCTGCCCAATCAACTTTCCAAGGTAGTTTACCTGTACCACCGAAAGGAGATAATTTTCCTTCAAATCCACATCCTTTTGCCCATTTAACAAGATTTTCTTCGCATCTATATGAAACCTTTTTCCCATCCCATGCAAAAACTTTTGTTGTACCAAGCTTTCCACATTGTTCACAAATTACTTGAAAAGGAAGCCAGCCGGATTCTTTTTTTCTACTCCCAGAAATTTTTTGATAAATATCTTGAATTTTTTCAGCATTATCAAGCGCCATTTTAATAACTTCGTCGAACCTTCCTTGATGATAAAGTTCCCATGAAGAAACAATCTCTGCTTCTACGCCTAAACTTTTTATAGAATTTATAAAATCAGTACCAAATAAATCTGCCATTGATTCAAATTTAGGATCGGGAGATTTTGCTAATTTTAAAGGTTTTCCCAATTCACCTTCATGTGTTCCGCGAATTTCAGGAAGTAAATCATCTGCCGGGTCAAAATCATTAATAACAAAGGTAAATGTCGGCTTTTCCCCAGCATCTTTTAATGCTCTAAAAACCATGCTATGAATTACAGGACCCATTAATGAACCGACGTGAGAAAATCCCGATGGTGTTTTCATATCATCTGCCCAATATGGTTTATGTTTACCTGAAGTAATTATTTCTTCTGCAACTTTATCAGCCCAAAACATACAATAACATTCTACCTAATACCGCTAAAGAATAAAAGCACCGATAAGACTATCCCATTCATGATTTTTGTCAACAATTAATTCTTCAAAATAAACTTTTCGACTAACTCATATGCTTTTCCCTTTATTTCCTCCGTGACGTTGATACGAACTAAACCCTCGTCTGGCTGGCCGTAAAAAACAGAATATCCCAAAGGAGCAGTCAGCAAAACCGGTAAAACTGCCAAATCATCTTCTCCGTCAACCAAAATTACCGTTTTAGTTATTTTATTAAACGCTTCTTTTACGCTTTGTATTAATTCCGGAGTAATCATTCCATGAGGATTTTTTATTTTTTGAACATCTTTACTGTTAAAACCTAGTTCCGAAAGCTCGTGAAATTTAACCTCTCTATGAATTAAAAAATCGACTATTGATAAAAATTGTCCGACTTTTTTTTCGTTGAATTTTTGCGCCGTTGCATCTCCGACGACTACTGTTTTTGAATCAATGACATTTTGAGGAATCTTGTTAAGAACTTTTCCCCAAGGCTTTTGCAATTCAAAACGTAAACTTTCAGGAAGAATTAAATTCTTACCTTGCCACTGCGGATTAATATATAATCTGCCGTCTCTATTTACCTCTCCGTTTCGTATGCGAGTTGAGGATATTGCCTTTCCATCTCCTGCTAAATCCATCGGAACAACAAGAGTATCCAATTGGGAAACGCCGTTTTCTTTTCTTTTTATATTAATATCTATTGCTGTTTTTTCGGTTTGCGGAGTTACTGCAATTGCTTGATAGTCAATTGATGTTTCAAGATAAGGTTCGTAAGCATTATCTATTGCAACAATTCGAACTCTTTCTAAAACGTTTATTGAATCTAAAAAATGTTCAACCGCTTGTTTTCTTATTTCAAAATCTTCTATTTGCGGATTATTTTTAAAAGATTGGGTATATAAATTACTTGTTATTCCTAAAAGAACTTTGTCTGAACTTTCAAAAACTTTTTTAAGAAAAGACTTATGTCCTGCATGCAGCAAATCAAAAGTTCCCCCACAAACAAGAAGTTTATACTTAACCATATGAGGATTTTAGCATTAAATGGTATTATTTGTCTTGCTAAGAAGTTTTAGGCGCCTGCTGTACGAAGCAATGAAGCTGCATACCATTTAGAATAATTAATCTTTTGCCTGCATTTCAAGCTTTTTTTTCAAATTGTCAAACATTTCCTTAGTCATTTCTTTTAATCCGTATTTAGGTTGCCATCCCCAATCTCTTCGGGCATCTGAGTCATCAATTGATTTAGGCCAGGAATCTGCAATTTTCTGCGTATGATTTGGCTCATATGAAACCTTAAATTCAGGCATTAATTTTTGAATTTCTAGAACAAGTTCATCCGGAGAAAAAGAGATACCGGACAAATTATAAGAAGTTCTGATAGTCAATTTTGAAGAATCTGCTTCCATGAGCGCAATTGTACCATTAACTGCATCGTCCATATACATCATGGGAAGATATGTCCCCGGTTTTAAGGGACAAGCATATTCCCCCTCACGAATTGCCGAGTAGAAAATATGAATGGCATACTCTGTTGTTCCGTCGCCCGGATCGGCTTTCCATCCATTAAGACCCGGATAACGGATACTCCTAACATCTACACCATATTTATTAAAATAGTACTGGCACAAAAGTTCACCTGCTACTTTTGCTACTCCGTAAATAGTCGTAGGCTCCAAATTCGTATGCTGAGGGGTATTTTCTTTTGGAGTATTCGGACCAAACGCAGCAATAGAGCTAGGCCAAAAAACTTTTAGCTTTTCGTCTTTTGCAACATTTAAGATATTTTTTAATCCATTGAGATTAACTTCCCACGCAACAGCAGGATTTTTTTCACTACCAACGGATAATATTCCGGCCAAATGATAGATTGTATCAATATTATACTTTTTTACTAATTTCCTAATGTTTTCTTCTTTCGTAACATCTGCATCCTCTAAAATTCCGTCGAATTTTTCCGGAATCTTGGAGTGAGCACCGGCAACAACATTATCCTTACCATACCTTTTTTGAAGTTCTAAAACTAATTCTGTGCCAACTAAACCAAATGCGCCTGTTACTAAAAATTTTTTCATATAACTTTTAACTCTTTCCCAATTTTTTCAAAAGCTTCTATGCCAAAATCAAGGTCTTCTTTTGAATGAGAAGCAGAAGGAATAACACGAATCCTGGCCTTACCTTTTGCTACCATTGGAAATATTATTGGAGTAGCAAATACGTTTAGTTCGTATAATTTTGCACTGAAATTTTTAGCAATTTCTTCGTCACCCAACATTACAGGAGTAATTGGACTTTGCGTACGACCCGTATCAAATCCAATTCTTTTAAATTCAGATCGCAAATAATTTACGTTTTCCCATAATTTTTTAACAGGCGCGTCAGATTCCAAAAGAATTTTAATTGCTTCAAGAGATGCAGCCGTATCAGGAATTGATAGGGAAATTGAAAAAAGTCTTTGTCTTGATTTTAATTTGTAATACGTAATTAAGGTTTTATTACTGGCAATAAAACCACCACATGAAGAAAAGGCTTTTGATAAGCTTCCTACTTCTATATCGATTTGCCCCAATAAACCAAAATGATCAACAATCCCTCTTCCTCCCTTACCCAAAACTCCTTCCCCATGAGCATCATCAACCATTGTTAGTGCTCCGTATTTCTTTGCCAACCTTACAATGTCTGGAAGGGGTGCTAAATCACCATCCATAGAAAAAACTCCATCTGTAATAATTAACATTATTGGTTTTTCCCCATCCGACTTAAGAGTTTCTGCTAATTCTGAAGCTTCTTTTAGTTTTTCTTCAAGATCTAAGACATCTGCATGCTTATAGACAAATTTATTTTTAACTCCGGACAATCTTACTGCATCAATAATTGAAGCATGGTTTAATTCGTCGGATATAACTATATCCTCTTTGCCAATAATTGTTTGAACTGCTGAGGCGTTTGCTAAGTATGCGCTGGTAAAAACAACTGCACCTTCCGTACCTTTAAATTTTGCAATTGCTTCTTCTAATTGCAAATGTATCGTGTGTGTTCCTGCCAAAGTTCTGTAGCCTGTTCCTATCCCATACTCATCAACTGCATTCTTAACTGCATCTCTAATTCTTTGATTTTCTGTAAAACCTAAATAATGACTGGAACAAAAATTAAGTTTTTTTACTCCATCTATTGTTAAGTAGGGTCCTTGACCGGATTCAATTATTCTAGGGGAGACTCCACCCTTAATAGCTTCTTCAATTTTATTATAAAAATCTTGCTGAGGCATACCTCTCATCTTAGCTTACCGAAACTATTGTGTAAAGAACTTTTCCTGCCGGAGCTTCTACTTCAACCTTTTCTCCGACTTTTTTACCAATAAGCGCTTTGCCAAGAGGCGACTCATGTGATATTTTTTTATCTTTAGGATCTGCTTCCCATTCACCTACCACCATAAAAATCTCTTTTTTCCCCTTAACAGTAAGAACAACCTTCGAACCTAATTTTACAACATGATTAGAATTTTTATTTCCGCCTTCTGCAATAAGAACTGCTTGTTTGAGAAGCTCTTCCAACTCATCTATTCTGCCGTCAATGAATGATAACTCGTCCCTTGCGGCAACATACTCGGCGTTCTCGGAGAGATCGCCCATGCTTCTTGCTTGAGACACTCTGGAAAGAACATCCGGTCTTTTTGTTTTCGAAAGATCTTCAAATTCTTTCTTGAGCTCCTGAAGACCGTCTTTTGTTAAATAAATTTTTTTAATATCCATATTTATAAGCCTTATTTAAAATAAAATCCCTCACAAATCATTTGAGGGAATAATTAAGATAAATACGGTTAATTTATCGAATAATATAAGAAAATAACTCTTTTGTCAATGACCTCTAGTATTAAATACTATATTCGTATTTAGCAATTTTCTTTTTATAATTATTTAAAATATAAGCTTTATAATCAAATGGGTGAAAAGCCAAGAAGTTATTTGAAATTATTTCTTTTGTAATGTGTTTTCGCATATGCCAAAATTGAATATTTCTTGCCAAAAACTCTATTGCCAAAATTCTTAATAAATAATTAACTGCTTTGTTGATAAATGAAGCTTTCGATACAAAAGAAATTGTCGGTTTTATATTAAAAGCATTGGGAAGAAAATTATTTATCCAAATATTAGAATTTAGAAATTTTTCGTATGTTTTATTTTTATTAAAAACAGGTATTATTTGAGCTATTTCATGTGCCGTATACAGATCATTTCTATTTTTAGGAAAAGCTAAGGCAGAGTCATCGATAAGCATATTCAAACATATTTTATTTGATACGTTTTTATTACTTCTTTTTCGATAAACCTTTAATAAATTCAAGATGATTACGATTATAAATCTTGTTGTCCAAACAGAATTTTTTGCCGTAATAACAAATAAATCTATATCGTCATCCTTATTTGAATTCTTCATTGCCAATGCTCCGCTTATGCCAATAAAATAGACCGTGGGAATTAAGCTTATTTTTTGAATAATTTTTTTAGCAAATTTTATTTTTTCTAAACTGTATTTCTCTTTTTCCTGTCTTTTTTTAACCATTTCTTCCCTACCTTTTATAAAATAAAAATTACTTTTATGGTCAAAAACATTGTTTTTGAGGTTTAAATATTTTAAAATACTCTGTTTATCTTCTTTGTTTTTAGAAATCAAAAATTTCCAAATTTCTTCCTTTGACAAAGGATAATCAAAAATATCGCTGTAGAGCAGAGTTTTTAATATTGATTCTTTACTGCTGCCCATACTGTTTTAATACTTGGGAGACCCCTTGAGAAAGAGTTTCAACTGCCGTTTGCGGAGAAATATTATTAAAAAAAGAATTAACCGCGTTGCCAAGATAAGTATTCATTTGCGAATTTAATCCATTATCATATGTTCCGTCAACAAAAAATGAAGAGACAGCTGTTTTAGCCTGTTGAACAAAAGGATAAACATAAGGATTATCTTTTAATTTATCCGCCAAATCTACTCTTGCATAAAGCTCTCCGAAAGCTCTTGTTTTTGCCTCTTCGGAATACAACTTATCTTGTGTATTTTTATCCGCTAAAAACTTCATAAAAAGAAGTGCTTCTTTTTGATGCTTACCCTTAACAGAAACCCCTTCTGCCCAATAACTCGCAAGGTTTACATTATTACTCGGAAGTTGAGGTACAGGAACTATTTGAAAATTAAGATTGGGGTTTGCCGCTTTTATAGCAAAATAATCCCAGGAATAACCAAAATACATTGCAAGATTTCCCTTTGTAAAAGCAAGAAGAGACGAATCAAGAGTGCTATCCCACACATTAGCATTTCCTAATGCAAAAGAGATGTAAAAAGTTAAAGCATCTGTTATCTTTTCCGGAGTTGAAGAAATATTACTCAAATCTGCTCCATTTTGTAAAAAAAGAAGCGACAAAATATCAGGAGCATGATTTACGTTATCAAAAGTACCCAATGCCGCACCGGCTGTTTTTATCTTCCCATTCACGTCTTTTACCGTAAGCGTTTTTGAATAATTTATAAAATCGTTCCAATTGGTTGGAGGCTTTAATCCTGCTGCTTGAAAAGAATCTGAATTTACATATAATCCAAGCGTATCTATATGAAGCGGAATACCGTAAATTGCTCCGTTTCTTATTAAATCTTTTTGCGCAACAGGATAAAACCATTGAATAAAATCACTTTTTGAAATAGTGTCGCTTGGCAAAGGCAACAAAACACTTGAAAGCATAGGATACCATGTATTATGAAAGCGGAAAATATCCGGACCGTTCCCGTTATTTACTCTGGTAACAAGTCTTTCCCTATACTGCTTTATATCTTGCTTTGAGTAGTCTATTGTAATATTTGGATATTGTCTTTGAAAATCAGAGATTGCAGATTGCATAGTCCGACTATCTTCCCACAAACCCCAATAAGTAAGCGTTACTTTTTGATTATTATTTTTAGTAAGAACAGGGATTACAACCGCAAATATAATTACTGCTAAAAATACTACCGCCAAAACTCCAATTAATAATTTTACTATTTTCATTAGCGGAGAGGGTAAAGACGAATTATTTATAGGCACTTCCGGAGGAGTCGGTGGACTTTGAATATTAGGAACTTGAGGCTGATATCCTCCTTGATCGATACCTTGCTCCTGATTTAAACCTTGTCCCTGAAAAATAGTGTTTTCATCCATATTTAGCTTATTTTATAGTATAATACAAATATACACCATATCAAATGAAAATTCCTCGTATCAAAGCTAAACATTTTTTACATTTAGGAAGAATCGTTTTTTGGTTTTCTACAGGAGCACTCTTAGCTTTATTCTTTATAACAAGCTTTACTTTTCTTATTTTTAAAACCGTTTACAAGGACGTTGTATATCCGGGTGTAATGATAAACGGAATAAATTTTGGCGGAAAAACCGAAGCTCAAGTATATGGTTACTTTAACAATAAAAACTATCAAATTAAAGACGTTAACTTTGTCTTTACGAGCGAAAAAGGTGTTGCAACAGCATCAGCCGGACAAATCGATTTTGGCTATAATTCTATCCTACTCGCCAATCAAGCCTTTAATCTTGGCAAGACAAACAATTTAATTTCAAACATTAGTCTTATTGCCCAAGCATACGTAAATGGCGTAAATCTTGCGGTTTCGTACACATACTCACAGGATAAACTTACAGCCATTCTTTCTCCTCTTGCGGAAAAAATCAATGATAAACCTTTAGATGCGTTGTTCACATTTGAAAATAACAGAGTGACTGCTTTTAAAACCTCTGTTAACGGCCATGAAATCGACACAACAGAATTAAATAATCAATTATTATCAAAGGCCCTAACCGTTATCGCTTCTCAAAAAGAAATGGTTATTATAATTCCTTTGCAAATAAAGATACTCGAACCTAAAATAACAACAGATAAGGCAAATAATTTGGGAATAAAAGAATTAATAGGCGAGGGACACTCTCTCTTTTTTCATTCAATACCATCTAGAATTCACAATGTTGCCTTGGGTGCATCCCGCATCAACGGCGTATTGGTTGCGCCGGGAGAAATTTTTTCTTTTGACAAGGCCTTGGGAGATGTTTCCGCTTTTACAGGTTACCAGCAAGCTTACGTTATTCAAAACGGAAAAACAGTTTTAGGAGATGGAGGAGGAATATGCCAAGTTTCAACTACTTTTTTCAGAGCCCTGCTTGATGCAGGCTTATCAATTGTGGAAAGACATGCACATGCCTATAGAGTTGGCTATTATGAAGAAGATTCTCCTCCCGGACTTGATGCGACTATTTTTGTTCCCAGTGTCGATTTAAAATTTAAAAATGATACGGGAAATTACATACTGATTCAAAGTCAGGTTGACTTAGATAATTTATCTTTGGCTTTTTATCTTTATGGAACAAAAGACGGACGACAAGTTACGATGACAAAACCTGTAGTATCAAGTATTACACCTGCTCCACCGGATCTTTACCAAGATGATCCAACGCTTCCAAAAGGACAAATTAAACAGACAGATTTTTCCGCATGGGGAGCAAATGTTTACTTTACAAGAACAGTTACAAAAAACGGGAAACAAATAATTTATGATAAATTTGTTTCTAACTATCAACCATGGCAAGCAATTTATTTAAGAGGAACTAAGGAATGAATAGAATTATAACTACAGAAAAAGCGATAAAAATAAGTAAAAAATTAAGACAAGAGGGTAAAAAAATTGTCCTGGCGGGAGGCGTTTTTGACATTCTCCATGTTGGACATGCCAAATTTTTAGAAGCGGCCAAAAAAAGAGGCGACGTATTGTTTATCCTTTTAGAAAGCGATGAAAATGTCAAAAGCTATAAAGGAGAAAACAGACCAATAAATTCTCAGGAAAATAGGGCACTGCTTCTTTCCTTATTAAAACCTATCGATTACGTTGTGCATTTAAAAGAAATGAAAGCAAACTCCGACTACGACAGTTTGGTTATCAACCTAAAACCGGATATTATCGCGACAACAAAGAAAAGCCCGCAGGAAGTCCACAATAAAAGACAAGCAAAGTTGATTAACGCGAAACTGGCATCAGTCATAAGCAGAATCTCAGATAAATCAACAACCAAAATTGCGGACATAATAGCAAAAGAAAATGACATATGAAAAAAATATTATTTATTTCCATTGGGTTAATTGTAATTATTCTTTCATTATCCATCCTCTATTTTTCTACGCAAACCAGAGGACCTAAAGCAAAAATTAATGGTAAAGAGTTTAACTTGGAAATAGCAAAAACCGATAGCGAAAAACAAATCGGCTTATCTAAATATAAAGACATTACGCAAAATTTTGGCATGCTATTCCCTTTTGGAAAAGTTAATTACTACTCTTTTTGGATGAAGGATATGAAATTTTCTATTGACATAATTTTTATAAAAAGTAACAAGATTATTACGATTTTTAAAAACGTTCCGGCACCAAAATCAATCAACGAACCTCTTCAAATTTATAAAAGCAGCGGTCCTTCAGATACTGTATTAGAAATAAAAGGAGGAGTTTCTCAAAAATACAATTTCCAGGTAAACCAAGCTGTGGAGATAAATTATTAATATGACCATTTTAGGCATCGAAACAAGCTGCGACGAAACGGCAGCAGCAATTATTGAAGGAGAGAAGGATGATAAAAAAGTAAAACTTTTGTCAAGCGTCATCGCATCTTCTCTTTCTTTACATGCTAAAACCGGGGGAATAATTCCTGAAGTTGCAGCAAGAGAACAGGTAAAATATATTATTCCCGTAATCGAAAAGGTGATTGAAAATAGTAAATTAAAAATTGAAAATTTCGATGCTATTGCCGTTACTATTGGTCCTGGACTAATTGGCTCATTATTAATCGGAGTTGAAACAGCCAAAACACTTGCCTATGTTTTTAATAAGCCCATTATTCCCGTTAATCATCTTTTTGGACATATTTATGCAAATTGGATAGAAAACGAAAATATAAATTCCGGAAATATTGAATTTCCGCTTCTCTCTTTAGTTGTTTCGGGTGGACATACAGACTTAGTTTTGATAAAAGAACATGGAAAAATCAACTGGCTTGGAGGAACAAGAGATGATGCTGCGGGTGAGGCTTTTGATAAAATAGGCAGGCTTTTAAACCTTCCGTATCCTGGCGGACCTGCAATAGAAAAAAATGCAGCGCTTGGAAATAGCAAACGTTTTAACTTTCCAAAACCATTAATCGATTCTGAAGATTTTGATTTTTCTTTTTCCGGACTTAAAACCGCCGCTCTTAGAGAAGTTTTAAAACTTAGAGAAAATAACGATGACAAACTATCTGAAAAAGATATTCATGATATCTGTGCTTGTCTTCAAAAAACAATAATTGATATTTTAATTTATAAAACTTTAAAAGCAGCAAAAAAATATAATGTTAAATCAATACTCTTAGGTGGCGGCGTTTCTGCAAATCAAATGCTCCAAAATGAATTAATGCTAAATACTAAATACCAAATACCAAATACTGAAATTTTTGTTCCCACAAAAATATTGTGCACCGATAATGCAGCAATGGTAGCAACCGCCGCGTTTTTTAATTATAGCGAAGTTCCATGGCAAAAAATAACCGCTAATCCTGAACTATATTTTGATTAAGTGGTAAAATATAAATATGCAAGTTGAATTGATAATTATTCTTTCCGTAATAATTCTGGGTTTTTTAGTTATCCTTATCTTTATAAATAAGAAGATGTCTCAGCCAAAGACAGACCAGGCTCTTGTGGAATGGTTAAAGAGCATGCAGTCCTCTATCAATAGCTCTTCAAACGATATGGTTAAAACTTTACAGGAAAATTCCAAACAATTAAATGAAAGATTGGATAAAGCCGCCTTGGCAATGAGAGACGTAGGAAAAGAAGTTGGGCAAATGAATGAAATAGGCAGAAACATGAAAGAGCTTCAGGAATTTTTAAAAAGTCCAAAACTTAGAGGAAATATCGGCGAGCAGGTTTTAAAAGACTTAATTACACAGATGTTTCCTAAAAACAGTTTTAACCTTCAGTACGAATTTAAGTCGGGAGAAAAAGTCGACGCGGCTATAAAAACGGAGGCCGGAATTTTACCTATAGATTCAAAATTCCCAATGGAAAATTTCCAAAAGATGGCAAAAGCCGAAGGGAAAGAAAAAGAACTTTTTCAAAAAGAATTTATAAGAGACGTTAAAAAGCACATTGACGCAATTTCCAAAAAATATATTCTGCCGCAGGAAGGAACGATGGATTTTGCACTTATGTATGTCCCCAGCGAATCGGTTTATTACGAAGTCGTAAACGAAACCGACATTATGGAATACGCGAGAAAAGCCAGGGTTTACATAGTTTCTCCTTCTACTCTTTACGCGCATCTTCAAACTATTCTCCTATCGTTTGAGGGTAAAAAAATCGAAGAAAGATCCAAGGAAATATTTACAATGTTAAGAGCTTTGCAAATAGATTACGGCAAAGTTAATGACAGTATGGGAGTTTTGGGAAAACATCTTAACAACGCATATTCTCAATTCAACAATGTTACATCCGGATTTTTGGAAATTGGGCAAAAATTAAATTCCACAAAAACTATAACAGAAAAAATTGAAAAGGAAACCGAATAAATTCTTTCCTGTGATACAATACCACTGATGAAAATAGAGCAAATCCTCAATGAAAAACAGCTTAAGGCAATAACGCATATAAATGGTCCTCTTTTGATAATTGCAGGAGCAGGAACGGGGAAAACAACAGTAATAACGGAACGAATAAAATACTTAATTATGGAAAAGGATATCAATCCCTCGGAGATATTAGCATTAACTTTTACTGAAAAAGCAGCATTCCAGATGCAGGAGCGGGTTGATATTCTGCTTCCTTATGGATATACAAACTTATGGATTCAGACATTTCATTCTTTTTGCGATCGGGTTTTGCGTGACGATGCACACACCATAGGACTCGCTCCTAATTATAAATTAATTTCCGAAGCAGAGTCTGTTCTTCTTATACGTCAAAATATTTTTAATTTAGGGCTAAAAAACTTTAAACCCCTTGGCAATCCTACCAAATTCTTGGATGCATTATTAACTCATTTTTCAAGATTAAAAGATGAAGACATATCGCCCAATGAATACTTCCATTGGACACAAACTCAAAATTCAAAACTCAAAGGTCAAAATTTAGAAACAAAACAGTATTTTGAACTGGCAAACGCGTACAAAGCTTATGAAGATTTAAAAACTAAGGAGTCTGTAATGGATTTTTCAGATTTAATTTCAAACACACTGCTGCTATTTAGAAAAAGAAAACATATTTTAAAACGCTATCAAAATCAATTTAAATATTTACTTGTAGATGAATTCCAAGATACCAATTATGCACAAAACGAATTAGCAATCTTGCTTGCTGGAACAGCTAAGAATATTACTGTTGTTGCTGATGACGATCAGTCTATTTACAGATTTCGAGGAGCTGCGGTTTCCAACGTTTTACAATTTAAAAAAACTTTTCCGAAAGCAAAAATTATTACGCTTATTGATAATTACAGATCGACTCAAACAATTCTTGATGCATCGTACCGGCTTATTCAACATAACAATCCGCATAGACTTGAGGTGATTGAAAAAATAAACAAAAAACTTAAAAGCCATTCTAACATAAAAGGGAAGGAAATTATCCTTATTCACGAACAAAGATCGGAAGACGAAGCGGACGTAACTGCCAAAACGATAAAGAACTTGGAAAAAAATTATCAATATAAAGACATTGCTATTTTAGTACGTGCAAATAATCATTCACAAACGATTACGGGAGCGTTACAAAGACATAGAATTCCCTATCAATTTTTAGGACCGGGATATCTTTTTCAACAGGACGAAGTAAAAGATTTAATTGCTTATCTTACTTTTTTAACCAATCTTTCGGACTCTGTTTCTCTTTTTCGAATTCTTTCCATGGATATTTTTGATATTCCCAATATTGAATTAAATTATTTATTAAATTTTGCAAAAAATAAAAATCTAACACTTTTTGAAACACTTAATGATACAAATCAGAATTTTCTGACAAAGAAAACCGTTGAAAAATTACAATACTTTAAAAAAATAACAGAAAGACATCTTGAAAAAAGTAAAAAGGAACAGGCGGGACAAATTCTCTATTATTTCCTAGTAGATTCAGGGCTTTATAAAACACTTGAAGTATCTAACTCCGTTAAGGAGGAACGCCGCGTACAAAATATTGCAAAGTTTTTTGACAGAATAAAAAATTTTGAAACAGAACGTACCGATAACAATATATTCACGTTGGTCGAATGGCTAACTCTTATGTTACAAATGGGAGACAGTCCGACTGCGGCAGACATTGATATAAAAGACAGAAACGCAGTTAATATCTTAACCGTACATTCCAGCAAAGGACTTGAATTTAAAGTCGTATTTTTAGTTAATCTTGTTTCGGACCGTTTTCCAACCAGAGAAAGAACGGAAAAAATTCCTTTACCGACAGGTATTATTAAGGAAAAATTGCCAAAAAATATAGATTTTCACTTAGAAGAGGAACGAAGACTGTTTTATGTCGGCATGACACGGGCAAAAGAACTTTTGTATTTTACAGCCGCAGACTTTTACGGAACCGGTAAACGCGTGAAAAAACTATCGCCGTTTATTTATGAGGCATTACCCAACTTACTGGAAGAGGGAAAAATATTAAAATCAGCGGAGCAGCTAACTCTTTCCGAAGTGCTTTCAGCGTATAAAGAAACCGACGAAAAAGAGGAGGAAAAACAACCATATAAAATTACATATCTAACCTACTCTAATCTTCAGATGTTTGATATTTGCCCTTTGCATTATAAAGCCAAAGTAATATTTAATATTCCTACTCCCATTGCTGCCGTCCAAAGCTTTGGAATTTCTTTGCACAACACACTTTATAATTTTTATAAACAGGTTTCCGAAAAGAACACCCCATCTTTAGCAGATTTTAAAAAAATTCTTAAAAAAGAATGGATAAGCGACGGATACGACAATAAAAAACATGAAGAGGAACGCTTCTTGCAGGCAAATGAAATTCTGGAAAAGTTTTATAAAACAGAATGTAAGCCTCCAATAAAACCCTTGGGGATTGAGCTACCTTTTTCATTTATTTTGAAAAACGGAGTAAAAGTTTTTGGAAAGATAGACCGCGTGGACAAAAAAGGAAAAGGAATTGAAATCATCGATTATAAAACGGGCGGAAATAGCCCAAAAGCCGATAAGGCACATATTTTTCAGCTGAAAATTTATGCTCTTGCCGCAACCCGTGTTAAAGATAATCTTTTGAATTATGATGCTGAAAATATATCCCTAACTCTTCATTTTCTGGAAGATAATTCAAAAAAAACAATGAGTTTTAAAAAAAATGATTTAGATAAATTAGAGGATGAATTAATTGAAAAAATTACGGAAATAGAAAATAGTAATTTTAAGTGCAGCGGAAATGTCTTGTGCCTAAACTGTGAATATAAAATGCTCTGTCAAGTCTGACGTGACTCTGTCGGACTTAAACTAGCCTCAAAAATTTGATTTCTACCTATTTTCTGCTAAAATACAACTGTTCTTTGGAAGACGAGTTGCTACTCCCGATTTAATCGGGAGAGGAAAGTCCAGACAGATGTAAAGCCGGGGATGGAGCGTAAGCTCCGACTAGCAATAGCTGGTGTCTAAAACTTTACCCACATGTGGTTTTAGAACAGGTTTTGAATTAACAAAGCTTGAGAGCAACAGAGACGAGTGGGAGTGAAACGGGCAATCCTACCTGCTGTAACCTCCGAATGATGCGATTATCCCGATTTAATCGGGATTGAGACTTGCTTTACAGAAGCATCGAAGTTTGAGGGCAGTCGCCTTAGGCGACCTAGTGTGACCAATCATCACAATCAGAGACAGATTGCAACATAAAACAGAATCTGGCTTATTGTCTTCCAAAGAACTTTTTATTCTTTTTTTCTGTAATTTACTTTATCTAAAGAAAACTCCAGTAAAATTCTTAAAATTCCTGCTATTGGCACTGCGAGAATTAATCCCAATATTCCCGCTATATGTTCTCCCGCTAAAACTGCAAAAAGAATCACTAGGGGGTGTAATTTTGTTATTTTTCCCATGATATAAGGATTCACCAAATAATCTTGGAGCTGACGAACAATCGTATAAATAACAACAACTGTTATTGCAGTTTGTAATGGCATAAGAGAAAAATTCGATGTCCCCCCGATAAATGAAACTATCCCGGCAACAGATGCTGCTACAATCGGACCGATAATCGGAACGATCTCTGCAAGGCCCGAAAAAATAGCTAAAATTAAAGCAAACTTGACACCTAAAATAGAAAGGGCAATAAAAAGAATAGTCGAAACTAATAAGACTAAAAATATTTGTCCCCGCAAATAACTCCCTAGTGCTGTATTTATTTTCCGAAGCAGTATTTCCACTTCAAACTTGTACTCATTTGGCATAAAATTTAATAACCTATCTCTCATCATTCTTCCTTCTTTTAGAAAATAAAATGCTGAGAAAAGAAAAATTATAAAACTTAAAATTTTTGAAAATGCTTTTGGAAAAAATGACAAATCCGAAGGAGAAGATAATATTTTGGTTTTTTCTAATGAATAAAGCGTGTCGTTAACAGCCGGTTTTATCCAATCAGGCAAAACAGCTATTTGATTACTTGCTTCATTACTCAAAGTGGTGGCAAATTGCGTGAGCTCGGACGATTCAGCCAATATTCTTTTAGTTAAAGAGATGCTGCCTATAATAACAATTGCAATAAGCAGTGCATAAATTATGATTATAGAAACTGCCCGGGGAAGTTTAATTTTATTAGAAAAGAAGTTAACAATAGGATTAAAGAGATAGGCAAAAATAGCAGCTAAAATAAAAGGCGTTAATATTGCTCTTTCAATATACAAAAACCAAATAATAAGTGCTCCTAAGGCTACAAAAAAGGCTGTTCTAAGTCGTATGGTCATAGATCTTAGCTTATATTATAGCAAAAAAATAAAACTTGCTAAATTTTCCTTAAGATTATTAGTTTTTTAATTACCTAACTGCTTTTTTAAGAGTTTTACCCGGTGTAAATCCTGGTGCTTTTCTGGCTGCAATTGTAATCTTTTCTCCTGTTTTTGGATTTCTTCCCGGTCTTTCTGCTCTTTTTCTAACACTAAATGTTCCAAAACCGGTTATTACAACTTTTTCACCTCTCTTGAGAGAATCTCTAATACCATTAAGAAAAGCGGAAACTGATTCTCTTGAAGCTTTATTTGTAAGATTTGATTTTTTAGCAACTAATTCTATTAGATCTTTTTTTGTCAAATTAATTCACCCCCTTTTGTAAAATGATTGATTAGCTTAACAATACAAGGTAAATCGAAAGATGTCAAGGGGTTGATTCGGAAGAAACTGCGCGGAATTCTCTTATTGCCGTTACTTTTACTTCCCCCGGAACGGCCAGCGCTTTGCTAACCTCCTCTCTAATTTTTTGTGCAACCAAAGTTGTTTGTGAATCGTCAAGTTTACCCGGGTTTATTATTACTCTTAATTCTCTTCCGGCTTCAAAAGCATAGGCATCTTCAACTCCGTCATATTTTTTAGCAATTTCTTCCATGTCCTTTAATCTTTTACCGTATGCTTCAACGTCCTCATATCTTGCACCAGGTCTTGCTCCTGATATTGCATCGGCAATATGAACAATTACAGATTCCATTGAAGAAAACGGTTTGTCTTCATGATGTTCCGCAACACAATTTATAATTGGCTCCGGGATGTTAAATCTTTTTAAAAGTTCTACTCCCAAAGTAACGTGGCTTCCTTCTCCTTCTACCACTTTTCCAATATCATGAAATAAACAGCCCAAGCGGACAATATTTACATCCGCGCCGACTTCATGGGCAATTTGAATCCCAATTTTTGTTTCTTCAAGAGTGTGAACAACTAAATTTTGTCCGTAAGAAGTCCTAAATTTAAATCTTCCTAAAACCGCCAGAATTTCTCTTGATAAATTAAAGACTCCGACTTCATGGGCTAATTTTTCTCCTTCTTCAAGCATGATTTTTTCTACCTCTATTTTTATTTGATTTACCACTTCTTCTATTCTAAAAGGCTGAATCCTTGTATCTTTTATCAACACTTCCAAAGATCTTCTGGCAATTTCACGCCTAACCTGATCAAATGAAGAGAGTTTTATTACGCCTTCCTGATCCAAATCAACATCAACGCCGGTTGCCTGTTCAAAAGCTCTTATATTTCTTCCTTCTTTTCCGATAATTCTGCCTTTTAAATCTTCATCCGTAATCTTTACTTCGGAAACAGTATATTCGGCAATATAATTAAGGGCGCCATGACGCATGCTGTCTACTAAAATTTCTCTGGCTTTTCTGTCGGAGGTTATTTTCGCTTCTTCCTCTTTTTCTTTAATCAATCTTGCAACAATGGCAACTTCTTTTTCTTCAATTTCCTTTAGAAGTTCTTTTTTTGCTTCGTCTGCTGTCATACCCGAAGATTTGGAAAGCTTCTCTCTGTATTCTTCTTTTAATTTACTTAGCTTTTCTCTCTCTTCTTCCAGCTCTTGTTTTTCGCTTTCAAGCTTCTCCTGTTTTTCAAACAGTTTTTTTTCTAATGTTAATAAATCCTGATTTTGCATAAATATTTTAATTTTGAGGACACGACGGAGAAGACTTAAATTTTAAGCCTTTTTAATAGTTCTTGAAGAAAAGTTTTTACTTTTTTCATAAAACAACTCCCATGTCCTTATTAACTTTAATTATACTCTTTAGAAAATACCTCGTCAATGCTTTTTTTTATTATATTGTAATCAAATCCCTTTGATGCTAAAAATCTGCCTGTTTTTTCATAAATTTTTTTAGGATCTTGGTTTTTAAAACGTACCATTCTTTTTTCCGCAAGTGCTTTGGCAATCTCCAAATCATTCTGAATTTTTAATTCTGAATTATTAATTATTTCATCACTTATGCCTTTTTGCTTAAGTTCATATTTAATCAATTTTGATGATCTTGGTTTTATTCTTGTTCTTTGATCAATCCACCATTTTGCAAACTCTACGTCATTTATAAATTTTTGCTCTTTAAGCTTGTTTATTATTGACTCTATTGTCTTTTCGTCAATTTTGACTTTTGACTTTTGACTTTTGACTTTAAAATAATCTTTTATTTCTTTTTCACTTCTGGGACGGATGGATAAAAAACGCAGGGCTCTATTGAGGTTTATTTGATAATCGTTACTGTATATCTGGTTCTTCTTCATTCTCAACTCCTACTTCAACAGGGGTGCCGCCTGTTTTACTTTTTTTCATTATTTCATCAACTATTTTTTTAGCAGTATCGGGTTTTTCTCTCAAGAAGATTATTGCCGCCTGTTTGCCTTGCCCAAGCATTAATTCTCCGTATCTAAAAAATGCTCCGGATTTTTGTACAATTCCCATTTCAACTCCTACATCCATAATTCCGCCTTCTCTGGAGATTCCCGTATCAGACATTACGTCAAATTCTGCAATTCTAAAAGGAGAAGATACTTTATTCTTAACGATCTTAACTCTATGTCTTGATCCGATAGCCTTGTCTCCATCCTTGAGGGTTTCTATTTTTCTAACATCCATTCTTATAGACGAATAAAATTTAAGCGCTAATCCTCCGGTTGTTGTTTCCGGATTTCCAAACATTATGCCAATTTTTTGTCTTAATTGGTTAGTAAATATTACAACAGTTTTAGATTTAGATATCACTCCTGTTAACTTTCTCAAAGCCTGTGACATGAGTCTTGCCTGAAGACCCATCATTGAATCTCCCATTTCTCCTTCAATTTCTGCTCTCGGAACCAGTGCGGCAACCGAATCAATAACTAAAACGTCTATTCCGCCGCTTCGGATAAGGCTTTCGGCAATTTCTAAAGCTTGTTCCCCTGTATCGGGTTGAGAAATTAACAGTTCATCAAGTTTTACCCCAATCCGTTCTGCCCATAAAGGATCGAGGGCATGCTCGGCATCAATAAATGCCGCAACGCCTCCGTGTTTTTGCGCTTGAGCAATAATTGAAAGACAAACTGTTGTTTTTCCGGAAGCCTCGGGACCATAAATTTCAATGATTCTTCCCCTTGGCACTCCACCAACACCAAGCGCCAGATCCAAAGGAAGACAGCCTGTGGAGATAACCGAAATATCTAGTTTATTCCCCGAATCTCCATAGCGCATAATCGAGCCTCTTCCATATTGTTTTTCTATTTGCTCCATTGCGAGTTTTATCGCTTCAAGTTTATGAGCGCCTTCGGAAGGTTCGTTTGAGGTTTTATTTGATTGAGATTTTCCTGACGCCTTTACCATAAGGCCATTCTAGCAATTTTATGTTAAAATACAAGATGTCAAATTCGGGGTGTGGTTTAATGGTAGAATGCGCGGCTGGGGGTCGTGCGGTTGGAGTTCGATTCTCCGCACCCCGACTGAAAGTAAATTTACTTTCAGTCGCCGTTTACAAAAAAGTTAGAATTTCCTACAATATATGCCTGATTTAACAGAATTCAAAAACATATTTGATCCTATTCTCAAGCAATACTTAGATAGAAAAATTGAAACTTTTTCTAAAAATGTTACTGATCCTTTTCTCTTAGATCTCGTAAGCTATCCGCAAAAATTAATTGAAAGCGGAGGAAAACGGATACGGCCTTTTATTGCATATTTAATGTATAAAGCCTCGGGCGGAAAAGAAACAAAAAAAGCTTTAGAACTTTTTGTTGCTCTTGAGCTATTTCATAATTTTGCATTAATTCATGACGACATTATGGATAGGGATTCTGTGAGACATGGTGTACCTACTATCCATGAATATGTAAAAGAAAAGCTCAAAAAAGAGGGAAGAAGCGGAGACTTAAATCACATTGCCAATTCTCAAGCAATTCTTTTAGGAGATCTTATACTTACTTGGGCGTTTTCCGTTTTTGACGAAGTTGAATTTGATGAAGAAAAATTAAAAAATGCAAAAATATTTATTGATAAAATGACTGATGATGTAATTTTAGGACAAATTATCGATATGGATATTCCTTCAAGAAATAATGCTCCAAAAGAATTAATCGATAAAAAAGATAGACTTAAAACCGCGAGCTATACTTTTATAAGACCTCTGCAAATTGGGGCATCTCTTGTTGGAATTGATGAAAATACTGAAAAATTTTGTGAAGATTTAGGTTTAAATCTCGGCTTAGCCTTTCAATTACAAGACGACTTATTGGATTCTGAAAATACACAAACAAAACAGAAGACTATAAAAAAAATTGAAGAACACTTAAAAAAAGCTAATGAAGTAATTGAAAAATCAAAACTTAGTGATAATTATAAAAATGAATTTTATAAATTTATAGATGCTATTAAGAGCAGAAATAATTAACCTATTTAATTAGAGGATAAATTGGCACATCCGGCAAGGCTTCTCTTTTTTCGAAAAAATCTTTCATTGAAAATCCGGAAGAAAAAATTTGTGCCATTTCGGAACTATTGTAATATGCTTCGATAGCTCGATTGGTTATTCCTTCCATAATATCAAGTTCTATAGCCTGACTAAGTATGGATCTTACTCCATCCATTCTTCTGATTTTACTTCTATTAACCCATCCATTAGCTCCAACTTCTGTAGAGCTTTCGGGAGTAAAAGGAATATCAAGTGGTCCATTGTAAACTAAAACCGACAAATCAACAGGATGACCATTTATAATAATTCCTCTTTCTCTATAAAAACCATCCGCTAAAAAAAAATGTTCTGCTAGCTGGGGAATGGCATTATCATCGCAAAATTCAGCCAGAGCTCCTAAAATATTAGCCACCCTATGCTCACCTACTTTTTTAGTTTCTGCCGGGATTGAAATCTCTCCTGCCTTTTTTTCGGTTTCTGCTTTTGCCTGTAATTCTGTTATGGTCCAAATTAAAGGATCTGTTGTATTATCTCCGTTCCTGCGCGGATCAATTCCTACAATCAAAAGCGCCACACCTATACTTGGTCTTGCTCCCGTTTCCTGAGATACAAGTCTAAAAGGAGTCGTTTCTATCCTACCTATGGTTGGGCCTAATTGTTCTGCAGTCATATTATTGAATTAAAGTCCCTTCAACTTTTTTGCCCAGTAGGGCATTTGATAGCTCGTTTTTTATCGTACCATTTATTAACAATGTCTTAATACCTAAATCTGCCATTTTTAACGCATCTTCAATCTTGTGTTGCATGCCACCCGTAACATCATTTACTTTTAATCCAAAAACAAATTTTTTAAAATTGGGCCATGTTTTTCTTGTAATAACTGGAATTGTATTTTTTTTGTCGTTATATACACCGTTAGTTTCGCCTACTTGAATTATTTTATCGATATTAAAACCGTTGTTTTTCATATACATTCCAATTCTATTCAAAATTGTTTCTCCCGAATAGATTGTGCTTTTCCATTTTTTATCCCAAATTACATCTCCATAAACTACCGGAATTAAACCCTGCTTAAACGCAACTTCTATTGATTCAAAAAAACTATTGGTTATTTTACCTTCATTAGTTAAAATAATACTCATAGGTCTAAAAGAAACTGCCGGAAGTCCTTCTTCCACTAAAATATCCATAACAATTCTATTTATTTCCATTGCATCCCTTGCAACTTTTGCGATTCCCTCTTTACTTTTATATCCTTTTTTACCACCATATTTTGCCGCAGAAGTATGCCCAAAGCTACCACTTCCATGAGCCAATATAATATTTTTATTAATAGCCTTAAGCTCTTTGGCAAGACGTTTCATTACACTTATTTTTGCCGTATAAGGTATCTTTTTATCTGTAATAATGGAACCGCCCAATTTAATTAATGTTAATTCAGTTTTATGTCCTGTCATATCTTAATTATACTACAAAAATGACTTCAAAACAAATTATTATAGGATTAAATTATCACTAAATCTTCCGCGGGGTTAATCCAAATTTGAACAGTTCTTTTTCTTATAGGATTTTTCCCTTTACCATCTCTCCCATCAAATTCAAATATGGCAACTTGCTGATATTTCCCTAACTCTAATTTTCCGTTTTTAATCGGTACGGTAACGCTGGAATGGGAAAAAGTTAAAGCTCTAATATGTGCCGCGGCATTATAATCTTCATCTATTTCATCGCAGTATGGATTATCCTGACATCTATGCTTATAGTCACGCGTCGGATGCTTATAATCATTGTGTACCCGTGTTGATCTTTTGTCCTCATGAACAAACCCAAGAGAGTGATCAACAATATCACTCAGAAGATTTGGCTCTGCAATTTCATTTACAATTATGCCCAACGTTGTGTGCTTACTTGATACAACAGCAAAGCCTTGCTTGGTTTTTGTTTTCTTTATTACACTATTTACCACATCCGTAATATCTTTAACGTAAGTATGTTGCGTTGAATCAAATTTTATTTCGTTTAAAAACATTCTCATTAGACCAAAAATACAGAGCAACAATAATTGCCTATATTATATAGTCGTAAAAATTGCAGAAATCATTCGTGCGGTGGTATAATACATGCGTGGTTAAACTAATAGGTAAAATTATTTCCGGCAATTCTCAATCTGTTATTGAGTTTTATAAAACTTATTCTCCTAGAATCCTAAACTATCTTCAAAGACGTCTACCTACAAACGAGGATGCCCAAGAGGTTACAAATGACGTCTTTCTTGCTGCAATTGATTCTTTATCTATGCTTGAGAAAAACGAAAATCTACAAGCCTGGTTATATAAAATAGCCCACAATAAAACTGTTGATTATTACAGAAAAAGAAAAATTAAATCTATTCTTTTATCGCAAATTCCTTATTTGGAAATTGTCGCAGCCGAAATTAATCAGCCGGAGTTTCAATTTGAAAAAAACAAGGTAAGAGATAAGATAGAGTCCGCTTTTCGAAGTCTTCCTGATATCTACAGAAAAATACTTAAACTTCACTATGAAGAGAAGATTTCCGTTAAAGAACTTGCGATAATTTTTAATCTCTCTTTTAAAGCAACCGAGTCTCTTCTGTTCAGGGCCCGTCAAAGTTTCAAACTTGCATATGAACGAGCATGAATTTATTAAAACCCTTCGGGAAAGAGCAAAAGAGCAAGAAAAACTAATTACCAGTATGCCTTTGCCAAGGATATTTTCGTCCGTCAGCTTATCGCTGGGAAACCATCCCTGGAGACTTTTAATCCCCATCGCACTTATTATTACTCTCTTGTTCCGTGCATTTATAGGTAAATCTTACGATGATTTCATATTAATCTTGTTTGGGAAATTATGAAAAAAAATACTTTCTTTATTTTTGTTGCCTATATTTGGACCAAAACCCTGCTTGGTTTGACTTTTCATCCATTTTCGACCATACGTGAAGTTACAAGGCGTCCCGTTCTTCTGCCTGTAATTTTTTCTCCGTTGATCGGCCTTCTTACGCTTTTTGTCTTGGGAAGATTTGCCGCATTGTTAATAACAGTTTACGGACTAAAACGTGAGTTTATTGCTTTAGCGCTAAGTACGGCTCTGGTTTCGATAGTTTTTTGGCAATTATTATTAATTTATTTATTAGTAAGTTTTCTCATTGCTTTTTGGAGAAAGTAAATATGATAAATAACGGATTAGTTGTATTGGTTGACGAAAATAATAAAGTCTTAGGAACAGCAGGAAAACTTGAAACTCATAACGCAAGTACGCCACTGCATCGGGGATTTTCCGTATTTTTATTTAATAAAAAAGGCTATCTACTTTTGCAACAAAGAAGTAAGCTTAAAAAAACCTTTCCTCTGGTTTGGGCAAATAGCTGCTGCGGTCATCCCAAACTTAATGAATCAAATATTGACGCGGCAAAAAGACATTTAGAGCATGAGCTTGGAATTAGAAATGCTGATGTTTTGGAAATAATTTCAGATTATCACTATAGAGTATCTATGAATAACATATTTGAAAATGAAATATGTCCAATTTTAATCTGTTTTACCAATCATAAACCAAACGCAAATAAGGATGAAGTCGAAAATATAAGATGGATTCCATGGAAAGATTTTTTAAGAGAAATAGACAATGAGGATAAAACTTATTCTTTATGGGCAAAAGAAGAAGCTAGGTTACTTTCGAAAAACGAAAAATTTCAAGCACTCTTTCAAAAATACACAGCTTGAGATTACCTTTTTGGAGATTGCCTCTTACGTCTTGCTTTTCCGCCCATTCCGACTTTTCTTCTTTCTCTAATTCTTGAATCTCTTGTTAAAAATCCTCTTTTTTTAAGAATTTGTCTGTTTTTTGGATCAACCAACGACAAGACTCTTGAAATTGCATGAATAACTGCATCCAACTGACCGCTTTGCCCTCCGCCTGCAACTTTAAAAGTCAAAACGTATTTATCCAAACTATTAGTAATTTTTAAGGGTTCTAAGAAATGCGCCTTTGATACCGCACCTGAAAAATAATTTTCTATTTTCTTATCGTTTACAAAAATTTCACCTTTTTTTACTTTTTCTCCTGCCACAAGAAGACCGTATTTAACAGTCTGATAAAGTCTAACTCTGGCTACAGATTCTTTGCGTTTTCCAACAGCAGAAATATACTCACCTTTTACTGTCTTTTTTTCTTCTACTGCTTCAATTTGATCTTCTCTTTTTAAAACTTTTGCCATATTATTTACTTACAACTTTAAACTTATCCTGATATCGATGTTCTTCTCCGGAAAAAATAAATAGTCTATTAAGCATTTTATCTCTTAGCTTATTTTGAGGCAACATTCCCTTTACCGCTTCTTTTATTATTTCCCCGGGTCTTCTTTTTCGTAAGTCTATAAGCTTTTCCGCTTTAAAACCTCCGGGATAACCGGAATGTCTGTAATATGTTTTTAAAGACTCTTTCTTGCCTGTAACCTTAATCTCCTTTGCATTGATTACCACAACGTAATCCCCGCAATCTAAATTTCTGACAAAATACGGCTTTGATTTTCCCGCTAAAATCATCGCAATTTTAGTTGCTTCTCTTCCTAAAATTTTTTCCTTAAGGTCAATCAGATACCACTCTCTTTTTATATCCGTTATCTTTGTTGCCTTTGTTTGTTTATCCATTTTTCCTTACACTCCTTTTCGCTTTACTCTTTGGCTTACTCTTGACCTTTGCTTTTGTTTTTATTTCTTTTTTAGGCTTTTCTATTAATTTTTTATTTTGTTTTTTAATATCTTTGGTTTCTTCTGTTTTCTCTACAACCGATCGCGACTCAACCCATTCTATTAAAACCATTGTAGCATCATCACCAAATCTTTTTCCAAGTCTTGCAATTTTTGTATAACCGCCCTGTCTTTTGTTAAATCTTGGAGCAATATCTTTAATCATTTTTTCCAAAGCCTGCGGGGAAAGTTTGTCCGACAATAATTTTCTAGCTAAAGCATTTTCTTTTTTGGCATTAGTTACCAGCTTATCTATCTCTCCTTTAATCGCTTTTGCTTTTTGTTCGGTTGTTTCAATTTTTTCATGTATCACCAATGACGACATTAAGCCCTTAAAAAGCGCTTTTCTTTCGTTGATATCTCTTTTAAATTTTCTTCCAAAAATATGTTTCTTCATAATATAAAAAATCCTAAAGAAAAAATCCTAAATTCCAAATAAATTCAAAATTCGAATTTTGGAAATTAGAAAATTATTTAGGATTTAGAATCTTGGAATTTGAAATTTATTTTATATGCTTAGACTTATGCCTTTTTCTTTTAATTTTTCTTCAATAACGGTAATGGATTTCCCTCCCATGTTTCTCATGGAAACTAAATCTTTTTTAGGCGCTTCCAATAATTGTCCTAAAGTCTCTATTCCGCCATTTCTAAGGCTATTATATATTCTTGTTGGAAGATCCAATTCGTCAATCGTTAATCTTAATATTGCTTCCGGAACTGATGGGTGAGAAGCAGTGCTTTCGGAAACAGCAACTGTTTTAGGTTCATAAACTTGGAAAAAGTATGATGCTAAAATCTTTGCGGCTTCATCCAAAGCTTCTCTTGGCTTAACTATTCCATTTGTCCAAATACTTAAAGTTAAACTGTCTAAATTTGTTTGTCTTCCGACGCGGGTTGCCGAAACTTCATAATTAACTCTTCTTATAGGGGTAAATACTGCATCCGTTGATAGAACTCCCAATGTATTTATTTTTCTTTCTTCCGACAAAGAATACCCCATTCCTCTTTCAACAGTTAATTCAATATCTAGTTTTGCTTTTTTATCGCTTAGAAAACCTAAATAATGATCTTTATTTTCAATTTCAACATCTTCCGGAAGTTCCAAATCTTTGGCTGTAATTTCCTTGGGACCTTTTACTGATAATTTTACAGTTGCGCTGGCTTTTGAATTGAGAAGGCGGAGGTTAAGCCCTTTTATATTAAGTAAAAAATCAACAACGTTTTCCTTAAGACCGGGAATTGTTGAAAACTTATGTTTGGCTCCTGAAATTTTAACCGATGTTACCGCCGCTCCCGGAATTGAAACAAGAAGCACTCTTCTTAAAGCATTTCCAAGCGTATGACCGTAACCCTGCTCTAACGGTTCGATGACAAATTCTCCAAATTCTTCTGTAACTTTTTGCTCTTTAATTTTAAAAATTGGATCAACCATAGAAAGTTATTTTACCATTATCTGGAGTAATATTCAATAATCAATTGAAGATCGAAAGGAACTTCCAAATCTTCTTTTTTTGGCATTCTGATAAGCTTTCCCGAAACTCCTTGTTTTTTTATAAAAGGTAATATTTTTATGTCTTTATCCTTTAAAAGCTCTATAACTCCCGGATTTTTTTGTATTGTTATAGAAATAGAAATAACATCATCTACTTTTACTTCGTAGGAGGGAATATTCACTTTTTTTCCGTTAACCAAAACATGTCCATGGGAAACAAATTGCCTTGCCATTGTCCTTGATCTAGCAAAACCCAATCTATAAACAAGATTATCAAGTCTTGTTTCAAGAAGGGCTACAATCATCTCTCCTGTTTCTCCTTTTCTTTTTTGGACAGTCTGAACTAATTTTTTGAATTGTTTTTCTAAAAGACCATATGTTGCTTTTGCTTTTTGTTTTTCCCTAAGCTGTGTGCCGTATTCCGAAAGTCTTCTTTTTCTTTTTTTGCCATGGATGCCCGGAGGAACATTTAAGCGCCTCTGCAAGCTTTGAGAAGTTTTATCTAAAATATTAATTCCTTCTCTTCTGGCTAATTTGTGTTTTGGTCCTGTATATCTTGCCATTTGTTATACTCTCCTTTTCTTTTGTGCCCTTGGCCCGTTATGAGGCATTGGCGTTATATCTGCTATCAAAGATATTGAAAGTCCTGCCGATTTAATCGCACGTAAAGCCGCATCTCTTCCCGAACCCGGTCCTTTTACATAAACCTCTACTATTTTTATCCCCGCATCAATTGCTTTTTTTGCTACTTGCTCAACAGCTGTTGTAGCTGCAAAAGGCGTTGATTTTCTCGTTCCTTTAAATCCACTTGCTCCTGCGCTGCTCCATGCAACGGTATCACCTTTTTCATTGGTTATCGTTACCAAGGTATTATTAAAAGTCGCCGAAACATAAACCTTTCCGTTTTCCGAAATTTTAAGGGTTGATTTTTTCTTAGCCGCTTTTATTTGTTTTTCTGTTTTTGCCATATTTATTTAGCCGGTTTTTCGGCTGCTGGAGCGCCAATTCCCATTTTTGCCGCGACTTCTTTCTTTATAGCACCGATTGTTAACCTCTTGCCTCTTTTTGTCCTGGCATTCGATTTTGTTCTTTGTCCTCTCGTAGGCAAGCTTTTGCTGTGTCTTGTGCCTCTATAAGAGCCTATCTCCTTAAGTCTTTTTATGTTTTCCGTTACTTCTGCTCTTAAATCTCCTTCTATTTTATGGCTTTCTAGAACTTTTTGAATTCTTTTCTGTTCGTCTTCGGAAAGAGATTTTACTCTCTTTGAAGCATCAACATCTGCTTTTTTAAGAATATCTACAACATTTTTTCTTCCTATTCCATAAAGATAGGAAAGTGATATATCAACTCTTTTTTCATCTGGAATATTAATACCGGAAATTCTCATATTTTATCCTTGTCTTTGTTTATGTCTTGGATTTTCGCAAACAACCCTCAACACGCCTTTACGTTTAATAATTTTACATTTTGCACATCTTGGCTTAACACTTGCCTGCACTTTCATATTTTTATTTACTTCTGTAGACTATTCTTCCTTTGGTTTTATCATAAGGAGTCATTTCTACTTTTACTTTATCTCCGGGTAAAATTTTTATGTAATTCATTCGCATTTTGCCGGACAAATGACAAAGAATTAAGTCTCCGTTTATTAACTCGACTCTAAAAAGAGTGTTTGGCAATGATTCCTTAACAACTCCTTCTGCTTCGAAACTTCCCTGATGAGCCATAAAATAAAATTCTAACTCTAGGCACTAAATTTCCAACTCTAGAGTTTAGAATTTACAGAATTTATTATATCAAACCAGCTTCAAAAGAGCAACTACTTTGTTAGAACAACAGTCCCATTTTCTGTTATGGCTATTGTTCTTTCAAAAACCCCGGAAAAATTTCCGTCTTTAGTCTTAATTGTCCACCCGTCATCATTGGCTAAAACAATCTCATTTTTACCCATGTTATATATTACTTCAACTGCAATAGTCATTCCTTTTCTTAAAACAGAGGTTTTCTCGATGTTTTCGGCCAAATAACCCGGCACTTCGGGCTCTTCATGTAAATCCCTGCCAACACCATGTCCAACAAGACTTCTAACAATTGAGTAGCCTTCGCCCTCTACAATATCCTGTATGGCCTTTGAAATATCTCCAACATGGTTTCCCAACTTTGCCGCTTTTATTCCTTCTTCAAGCGCTTTTTTACCAGTTTCTAAAAACTTATCCACTTGGTCATTTTTGACTTTTGACTTTTGACTTTTGACTCTTACCGTTTCCGACATATCCGTATGAAATCCTTTGTAATATACGCCGCAATCAATACCTATTACGTCTCCTTCTTTTAACCTGTAATCGGAGGGTATGCCATGAACGACAACGTCATTTGTTGAAATACAAGTTGCATGATGATATCCTTTAACTTTTTTAAAACCGGGTTCTCCGCCTTTTTCAACTATTAATTTATCAGCTAATTTATCTAATTCTATTTCTGAAACTCCCGGCTTTACGTGTTTTAAAACTTCAAAAAGAGTTTCTGCCAGAATATGACCCGAAACTGTCATTATCTTAATCTCTTGTTCGTTTTTAATATTTATCACAATTATTGTTTTATTTTTTCAACTTCTTTAATAATGATTTTTATTGTTTCTTCTTCTGACATTTTGGAATCATTTAAAACAAAGTATCCAAAAGCTTGGGGATTTTTTACAAGCGGATCTATTTCTCTATTTGTATCATGCTCATCTCTTAATTTTACATCTTTTAATACTTGTTCAAATTCTGCTTTTTCTCCTCTTTCTTCTATTTGTAAAAGTCTTCTTTTTGTCCTAACTTCAGGAGTAGCTGTTAAAAAGATTTTTAATTTTGCATTTGGAAAAACTCTTGTTGCAGTATCTCTTCCTTCCGCAATAACTATCTTACCTTCTTCTATAAGTTTATTGGCAATTTCCTGCTGTATCAACACCATTTCCTCTCTAACTTTTTTAACGATGGCAACGTCCGAAGAAGCCATTGCCACATCTTCTTCTTTTATTCTTTCCGTAACATCTTCTCCGTTAAGAAAAACGTTATTATCGGAAATATTTATTTTGAATTCGGGCAAAATATTTACCACCGCATTCTCATTTTTTGTATCGATTCCTCTTTTTATACACAGAAGGGCCAAGCATCTATACATTGCTCCCGTGTATAAATAAAAGCCGTTCAAATTTTTTGCAAGAATAGGGGAAATTGTTCCTTTGCCAGCGGCAACCGGTCCATCTATAGCGATAACAAATCCTTTTGACATAAAATTATATATTTCATTTATCGAGTTTATTTAAAATTTCTTTAGTTATTTCCTCTATTGATTTTTCACCGTCCAGTTCAATCAGAATTCCTTTTTCTCGATAAAAACCTAAGACCGGTTCTGTAAATTCATGGAATAAGTTTATTCTTTTTCTTATTGCCTTAAGAGTGTCATCTTCTCTGTTGTCGTCTCTTCCGGAAAGTCTCCACAATGCTTCTTTATCGGAAACTTTAAGATAAATTACTTTATCTATTCCGTTTTCAAAAGCTTTTGCCTGAACTATGGTTCTTGGAAAACCGTCCATAATATACCCCTTTCCGTATTCCGGCCGGTGCAAATATTCACTTACTATTTCTAACGCTTTTTCATCCGGTATAAGATATCCCGCATTTATTGTTTCTTTTATATACCTCCCGGTAGGAGTTTTTTCTTTTGATAGTTCTCTAAATATATGTCCCGTTGAAAGATAGGGAATACTTAATTTTTCCGAAAGAATATTTCCCTGTGTTGATTTTCCTGCGCCTTGAATTCCAATTAAAATTATTTTCATTTTGAGTATCCTTCGTAATTTCTCATTACAAGCTGTGCTTCTATTGCCTTTATTGTTTCAAGAATTACCGATACAACGATTAAAATTCCCGTTCCTCCCAAGAGAAGATTTTGAACATTTGTAAGTAGTTTTGCAATTGATGGAAAAATAGCAATTGTACCTAAAAACAAAGCTCCTGCAAGAGTAATTCTGGTTAAAATATAATTTAGGTAATTTGCAGTGGGCGTACCGGGCCTGATTCCCGGTATAAATCCGCCGTATTTTTGAATTTCGTCCGCAATTTTTTTAGGATTGAAAACAACGGCGGTATAAAAATAAGTAAATCCAACAACCAGTAAAAAATATAAAGCATTATAAACAAACCCGTTTGGATTAAGCCAAACGGTTATAAAAGTTCCTATATTATGCAAAATGGCAATTTTAGAAACGGCCAAATAATTAGCTATTAACGAAGGGAGTAAAACCAAAGAGACGGCAAAAATAATCGGTATTACTCCTGCCTGATTAAGACGCAAAGGCAAATGGGTTGATTGACCTCCATACATTTTATTGCCCCTAACTCTTTTAGCATAATAAACCGTTATTTGCCTAGTTGCCTCATTAATAACAACTATTGATCCGACAACTAAAAGTCCCATTATTGCAAAAACGCCGATATTAAAAAAGTTCTGCGCATTAGCTGTTGAAGCAGTTTGACCAAACATTACGGGGAGTCTTGAAATGATTCCTGCAAAAATTAAGAGTGAAATTCCGTTTCCAACTCCTCTTTCCGTAATCATTTCTCCCATCCAAACCAAAAACATTGTTCCGGCAGTCGTAACTGCAATAAAAGAAATTAGATTTAAAGGATTAAGAACAGAAATAATTCCTTGATTTCTTAAAAGCGCATACATACCGACTGCTTGAAGTATTGCAAGAGGAACGGTAAGAAGCCTTGTATATTGATTAATTTTTTGCCTCCCTGCATCTCCTTCTTTTGAAAGTTCTTCAAGTTTTGGAAAAACCATTGTTAAAAGTTGCAAGATTATCGAAGCGTTAATATAAGGGTTAAGGCCTAAAGCCATAACGGAAAAATTAGCAAGAGTTCCACCCGAAAAAATATCAAGTAAGCCTAGGAATTGGTTTTGTGCAAAAAGAGCTTTAAGCTGTGCGAGGTTTACTCCGGAAACAGGTATATGAGCGAAAATTCTTGCAACTGCAAAAATTAAAGCAGTAAACAAAAGTTTTCTTCTTACATCCGGTGACTTTATGCTGTTTTTAAAAATGGCTAAAATATTATCCATTTAATTGAATTAATTTTCTTCCAATTTACTTTCGACGCGACCGCCGGCTTTTTTAACTTTTTCGGAAGCACTCTTTGATATAGGTAATTTAATAATTAATGGTAATTTTAACTCACCGTCTCCCAGAATCTTAACGCCGTATATTTTTGCTTCCTTCTCGTCAACAATATTATGTTTAATAAGAGTTTTTAAGTCAACAACCGTATCTTTTCCAAGAAGACTTAACGCTTTTACGTTAATTACTATTGGTTTTTTCTTAAAAAGCTTATTTTTTCCCTTACCTCTTCTAAAAGGGAGTCTTTTAATAAGCGGTAATGCTCCTCCCTCGAAAGAAAGAGCTCTTTTTCCTTTTGCGTTTTGGCCCTTAGTTCCTCTTCCCGAAGTTTTTACCCGACCGGAACCATGGCCTTGACCAAGCCTTCTTTTTGTTTTTTCTGTTGTTTTTATAAGACTGTTTATATTCATTTTTTACTTTTTAAATATTTTTCCCGTTCGTTTCTTGCAGCCAACCTTCTTAATGCTTCTATTGTTGCATAAACATTGCTGGCTTGATTTTTTGTTCCTAAAACTTTAGACGATATATTTTTTATTCCTGCAAGCGAAACAACGCTTCTTACCGCACCCCCCGCAATAACACCGCTTCCGGGAGGGGCCGGTTTAAGCATTATTTTTGCCGCTCCCAGTTTGATATTAAATCCGAAAGGAATAGTGCCATTTACAATAGGAACCTCTATGGCATGCTTTCTTGCCAGAGAGACTCCTTTTTTAATTGCCGAAGAAACGTCCGGAGCTTTGCCAAGTCCAACTCCAACTTTTCCATTTTTATTTCCAACAACAGTTAAAACAGAAAAACCTATCTTGTTTCCGCCTTTTGTTTTTTTGGAAACTCTATTGACTTGAACTATTTCTTCTTCAAACCCGTCTTGTTTTCTTTCCCATTCTGAATTTTTTCTTGGATCCATATTAAAACTTAAGACCTCCTTCTCTTGCGCCTTCTGCCAACGCTTTTACTCTTCCGTGGTATAAATAACTTCCCCTGTCAAATGCTACAAATTTAATTTTTTTATCAATTGCTTTTTTTGCCAAAGCAACTCCTAATTCCTTAGCTCTTTCTGTTTTATTCGCTTTTTCTTTTACCCTTAACTCTTTTTCAGAAATTCCAACTAAAGTTTGCCCAATTTCATCGTTAATTATTTGTGCAAAAATATACTTGTTTGATTTAAACACGGAAAGTCTTGGCATATCTTTTGTGCCAAATATTTTTGCTCTAACCCTAACCTGTCTTTTTTGTTTTTGAGTGCTATTTTTAAACATATTATTTTGCTCCTACCGCCTTGGCGGCTTTACCGACTTTTCTTCTTACTTTTTCACCCTGATATTTAATCCCTTTACCTTTATATGGTTCCGGCGGTCTCAATGACCTTATTTTAGCTGCGGTATTTCCCACCAAAGCCTTGTCTATGCCGGAAACCGTAATAACGTTTTCCGCAACCGAAAAAGTAATCCCCTGTTCACCTTTTACTACAACCGGATGAGAAAAACCCAAAGACAATGTTAATGTGTCTCCGGAAGCCTGCGCCCTATAACCAACACCTGAAAGTTCAAGTTTTTTATCAAACCCCGTTGAAACTCCCTCTACCATATTGAAAACAAGAGACCTTGTCAATCCAAAAAGAGCTTTAGTTTCTTCATCATTTTTTTCCTTTTGGAAAATTATCAAATTGCCTTCCTCTTCTTTTATAGCAATGCCATGGGGAATTGCAAAGGATAAAGTTCCTTTAGAACCTGTAATTACTATCGTCTCGTTATTTATTACAGCCGACACACCTTCTTTTATTATTACCGGAATTTTAGCTATTTTTGACATATTTTTTAAAATTTACCAAATGGTAAAAAGAATTTCTCCTCCAATTCCTTTTTTTTGAGCATCATTTCCAGACATAACTCCCTGACTGGTTGAAATTATAACTATTTTTTTACCTTTTCTTTGAATATTGCCGATATGCTTGGCCGGTTCATAAACCCTAAGAGAAGGTTTCGAAATAATTATTACATCTGTTAAAACAGGCAATCTTTTTTCGTATCTTACAACTGCCTTAAGAAATTTTTTACTTTTTTCACCCTCTTCTTTTATGCTTTCTAAAAATCCTTCTTTTACCAAAACCTTACCGATTTCCCTGTTAATATTTGAAAACGGAAGAACTACTTCTCTTCTCTTGGCAAGAGCCGCATTTTTAATTCTTATAATAAAATCCGAAACGTTATAATTCATATTATTACCAGCTTGCCTTAAGTACTCCCGGCAATTCTCCTTTTGATGCTAAATCTCTAAAACAAATTCTGCAAATTCCAAATTTTCTCATGTAAGCCCTTGATCTTCCACAAATATTACATCTGTTCTTTTGCCGAACTGCAAATTTCTGTTTTTTCTTAGCTCCAACAACATTTGATTTTTTTGCCATATTATATCTTTCTAAAAGGCATTCCTAACGCTTCTAAAAGCGAAAAACCTTCTTTGTCGTCTTTTGCCGTTGTGACAATGCTTATTTCAAGTCCTTGTATTTTATCAACTTTTCCGGGATCTATCTCGGGAAAAACCGCGCTTTCGGCAAACCCCAAAGTATAGTTTCCCCTGCCATCAAAACTTTCTCTTTTAACTCCATGAAAATCTCTAAGTCTTGGAAAAATAATAACTACTAATTTTTCATAGAAATCATACATTCTTTCTCCTCTAAGAGTTGTCACTAAGCCTATCTCGTCTCCTTCTCTTAATTTAAAAGTAGCAATTGATTTTTTAGCTTTCATCACTCTTGGTTTTTGTCCTGCAATTTGAGTCAAGATTTGATTTGCTTTTTCCAGATTCTTTTTATCGGCCAGCACGTCTTTTACGCCCATATTGATTACAATTTTAGAAAGCTTTGGCACAGACATCGGATTTTTTATTCCTAAGTCTGTTTGTAGTTTTTTTGCTATCTCTTTTATAAATTTATCTTGTAAATTACTCATATTTCCGCCTGACATTTTTTACAAATTCTTATTTTTTTATTCTTTTCTTCTTTAAATCCGACTCTTGTTTGTAAATGACATTTTGGACAAATCAGGGCAACGTTTGTTACCGACAACGGTTTTGTTAAAGTTACAATTTCAGAAGGCTGATTTTGAGATCTTGCCTTAAGATGCCTTTTATATTGATTAACATTGTTTACCAAAACTTTACCAAGCTTTGGAAGAATTTTCTCGATTTTTCCTTCCTTACCTTTATCCTTACCCTTTATAACTTTTATAAGATCGCCTTTTTTAAGTTTCATATTATACAACCTCTACCGCCATGCTGGCTATTTTTGCAAATCCTTTATCTCTAATTTCTCTTGCTACCGGTCCAAAAATCCTCGTTCCTCTTGGATTTTTATCTTTAATGGTATCTATTAAAACTCCGGCATTATCCGAAAATCTAACATAAGAACCGTCTGCTCTTTTATATTCTTTTCTGCTTCTAACCAAAACTACTTTAACAATTTCACTATCTTTTACCTGTCCTGTTGGGCTCGCTTCTCTTACGACGCAGTTTAAAATATCCCCGATGTATCCAAATCTTCTTTTACTTCCTCCCAAGACATGGATAACCATTAAAGATTTTGCCCCCGAATTGTCTGCAACTTTTAGTATACTTCTGTGTTGAATCATTTTATTATCTCCAGTACTTTAAAGTGTTTTTGTTTTGATATCGGCCTAACTTCTACAATTTTTACTTTATCTCCAATTGATAGAGAAACTCCGGCAGTATCTGCCTGATGTTTCTTTGTTCTCTTAAGAACTTTCTTATACAACGGATGAGGAACCAGTCTTAAAACCTCAACCACTGCCGTATTTTGCATTTTTAAAGATATTACTTTTCCTTTAAATATTTTTTGCATTTTCAATCTCCTTTTCCTTTATAATTGTTAATATTTGCGCGATTTCTTTTCTTTTTACGGAAAGTAAACTTGTATTTTTTAATTTATTTTGTGATTTTTCAAGTTTTGCCGTAAAAACAGCATCTTTTGCATTCTTTAACATTGTTCTAAGTTCTGCTATGCTTTTTGTGCGTAAATCTTTTTTTTCTTTTGTTTTCATTTTAATTTCCTTCCTTTGCAACAATTCTTGTTTTTACATGCAATTTATGTGACGCCAATCTTAAAGCGGCAAATGCTATATCTTGAGTTACCCCTCCCATTTCAAAAAGCATTCTGCCGGGCTTTACAGGTGCTACAAATTCATAAACATCGCCTTTTCCGCTGCCCATTCTTGTTTCTGCCGGTTTCTTGGTAATAGGTTTATCCGGAAAAATTCTTATCCATAGTCTTCCGCCTCTTTGAGTATAATGAGTTATTGCTCTTCTTGCCGCTTCTATTTCACGACTTGTAATCCAACCCAAGTCTTCGGATATAATCCCATATTCTCCGAAGGAAATTTTTGTGCCTCTTTGAGCAACACCCTTCATTCTTCCTCTTTGTTGTTTTCTATATTTTGCTCTTCTTGGAACTAACATAATATTAAAATTACTCTGATGTATTTATCCAGACCTTTACCCCTATGTATCCTTTTTTAGTTAAAGCCGGAAAACTTGAATAACTTATATGCTCTCTTATTGTCGATAGCGGAACTTTCCCTTTTTGCAGTTTTTCGCGTCTACCAATTTCTGCTCCGCCAATTCTGCCTGACAAAACAATTCTTACTCCTTTAGCCCCCGATCCCATTACTTTTTCTACCGTTTGCACTAAAACTCTTTTTGCAGGAAGTCTTTTTATAAGCTGATCCGCAATATTCTTGGCAACTAAATGCGCATCCAAATTGGCGTCTTTTATCGGCTCTACCTGAATATCCAGTTTTTGCGCATTTTTTCCGTTCTTTTTCATGGAAAGAGACGTATATAAAAATTCTTTAAGTTCTTCAAGCCCTGATCCCGCTCTTCCGATTACCATTCCCGGTCTTGATACATTACATGTAACCTTAATATTGTTGATTGATCTTTCTATTATAATTTCCGAAATTCCCGCATTCATTAATTTTTTATTTAAAATTTTTCTAAGCATAAAGTCCTCAAGCAAGGTTTCCTTATATCTTTTATCATCAAACCAGCGGCTACTCCAGTTGTAAACCGGTCCGAGTCTTAACAATCTAGGATTAACTTTTTGTCCCATATTTAACTTTTCCTTTCTTCTAAAGTTATCGTTATATTACTTCCTCTTTTTTTATAAGGATGGACTCTGCCGCGGGTTGAAGGATGAAATCTTTTAAAAGAAATTCCTTCGGTAACGTCAATGCTTTTTATAAATAATGACTCTTTTTTTGCATTTACATTATTTACGGCATTTGCAATCGCACTAGAAAGAACCTTTTCTAAAACATATCCTCCTCTTTTGTTAATTACTACCAAAGCTTTTAAAGCCTCGTCAGCCGACATCTTACGGATAGAATCCGCAACCAATCTAACTTTTCTAGGACTAACTCTAATTGATGTACTTTTTGCAATAATTTCCATATTATGTTTTTGAAATTTCTCTTGAAACTACTCTTCCGTGAGTTCTAAATGTTCTTGTTGCCGAAAATTCACCAAGTCTATGACCTACCATACCTTCGCTTACAAAAACATTAATAAAAACCTTTCCGTTATGAACAGCAAGCGTGTGCCCTACAAATTCCGGCGGAATTTGACAGGCCCTTGACCACGTTTTTATAGGAGACTTGTCTCCTGTATTTTTTTGTTGCAAAACCTTTCTTAAAAGTCTTGCGTAAACAAATGGTCCTTTTTTAGAACTTCTTGCCATAATATTTTTTAGCTGTGCTTGCCTTTCTTTCTCCTCTGCAAAATATATTTACTTGAGTGTTTTTTCTTATTCCTGGTATTTCCTACTGCCGGTCCGCCTGCATAAGTTTTAGGCAAAGACATACCGATTCCGCTTCGTCCTTCTCCTCCTCCGTGAGGATGACTTCTTGGGTTCTGTGCAACTCCCCTAACTGTTGGTCTTATTCCCATGTTTCTTTTTCTTCCGGCCTTACCTAAATCCCTATTTTTTAAATCCGCGTTTCCTAAGACTCCAACCGTTGCAAGTCCAACAGCTCTTATTTTTCTTACTTCTCCCGAAGGCATTTTTAAATGAACAAATTCGCCTTCTTTTGCTTGAATTGTAGCGCTTGTTCCACTGCCTCTGGCAATCTGTCCGCCTTTTCCGGGAGTTAACTCAACATTGTGAACAAAAGTGCCTACAGGTAAAGCTGAGAGCGGCAGGGCATTGCCTGTTTTAACGTCACCATCTTTACCCGAAACTACAAAATCTCCTAATTTTAACCCTTCCGGAGCCAAAATGTATCTTTTATCTCCATCCGTATAGTTTATCAAAGCTATGTCAACACTTCTATTGGGATCATATTCTATAGCCATTACTGTTCCTTTAATTCCGGTTTTATCACGCTTAAAATCAATAACTCTCATAAAGCGTTTATGCTGTCCGCCTTGATGTCTAACGGAAACTTGTCCGGTTTGGTCTCTCCCTGAATTTTTCTTTTTAATAAACTTTAATTTATTCATAGTTTAAGCAGTATCAAAAAGTGCAATTTTTTGTCCTGCTTTTAGTGTAACTATTGCCTTTTTTTCAGGTTGCTTAGTAACTTCAACTCTTCTTGTGCCGGTTCTACTTGATCTTCCTTTAGTGGTTATTGTTGCAACACTTAAAACGTTTACTTTAAATTTTTCTTCCACCTCTTTTTTTATTGACGCTTTATCTGCTCTTCTCGAAACTCTAAAAGTGAATTTACTTTTTGCCGCGTCCGCCATTGATTTTTCAGAAATAATAGGTGCCATTATAACATTTGATTTCATATTATGCTTTCTGCTTTATAAAGTTATTTTCAATAACTTCCAAAGCTCCTTTCATTAAGATTAT
>Ga0315281_10000514_pt1 | contig 53699 bp, 33 predicted proteins | sample YL17G07_0_MG_FD_204540 | JGI IMG/M metagenome (GOLD analysis project Ga0315281, IMG submission 204540) | Sediment microbial communities from Yellowstone Lake, YNP, Wyoming, USA - YL17G07_0 | ecosystem: Environmental > Aquatic > Freshwater > Lake > Sediment | place: USA: Wyoming | collected...
GGGACACCATACTCAATTCGAGACCGAAACAAGTAAGATGTCCCCGGAATTCCTCAAGAGCCAGCATATCCGCCTGAGAGGAGAATTTCAAGCAATTGTGCCGATCCGTAGTTGACGGGGCCGGCCCTTGTCCGGTATGCTTATACCAGCAGACGGCAAAGCGGCATCCCGCTGGATGACATCATTGCACGCCGTCAGAGAGACGAAAAGGCAGGCAATCATCGCATTGTTTGGGTTGGGGGAAGGGAGGAATGAACATGTTTGAGCGAAGAGATTCCCGGATTCTGCGGACCATCCCTATCCTAATCGCAGTCTGCCTTGTTAGTTTTCCTGGCCATGCTAAGGAAGCCAGCGGCGGCGGCGAGAGAACGGCCGTCGGCGGGACAACTACATGTACATACGAATTCGTCCCGGCTCAGAGTACGCTCGTTCAGACACGCGGTATTGCTGGCGATCGCAGAACGTACGTCATAGAGGGGTGGTTCCAGCTATCTGTCGATCCAATTCAACACATCGCCTCGTTTGTTCGGGTCCATGCGAGCGCACGAGCGACCAATCCGCCGGGGCCCAGCCTCGATCTGAGCGATGTGCTTAGCTTCACCGATCTGGTTGGCACTGTGCTCGTAGACGGCTCTATCAGGTTTGAGGGCAAGGCCGATGACGGAAGTGATATCCTCATGACGCTGACCTTCGAGGTTGGCTTGGCTTACCTTAAGGGCAACACGACCCCGCCTGCGGGACATGCGGATGCGTTTGTCTACAGTCTGGACGCCGTTGCGACAACGCCGACATCATCCACTGCATACGAGTTCATTCGCGGACAGAGTGTGCTCGTTCAGACAGGTGGAATTGGCGGCATCCCCGCGACCTACTTCATCGAGGGAGATTTCGGGTTGTCCGTCGATACATGTTCTTCGCGTGCCGGATTCGCTTGGGTGCAGGGGAGCGCCATGGAGGACAGTCTCAAGTACCACGTAGACCTGAACCGTCTGTGTGACTGGACCGCGTTGGTTGGCACAATCCTGGCGGAGGGGTCGATCCAATTTATAGGCACAGCCTACGATGGAAGTAGTGTTGTTATCGCAATGACCTTTCAGGACGACCTAGTCTACCTCACGGGCGAGACGACCCCGCCCGTGGGGGGCGCAGACCTCTTCGCCTATAGTCTGCATGCCGTCGCTCAGAGGAAGTACGGTGGCGGCTTCGGAGAGGGCGATTACCCCTATTTGATCTACACCGCCGAGCAGATGAATGCGATTGGTGCTCACCCGACCGATTGGGACAAGCACTTCAAGCTCATGGCGGACATCGACCTGTCCGCATTCGACGGCAAGGAAGGGAGGCCCGCGTTCAACATTATCGGGACAGGTGCGAGTAACGCTTTTACCGGTGTCTTCGACGGCAGCGGTCATACGATATCGAACTTTACCTATAGTTGCACAGACCGAGATTTCATTGGGCTATTTGGGCACCTTGAGAGCCTTGAGAATTCGACGAGCGAGATCAGGAATTTGGGATTGATCAATTGCGTGGTGGATGCCGGAAGTGGATCGTATGTGGGTGCCCTGGTGGGCTACGACGACGGCGATATCAGCAACTGCTACAGCACGGGTGCGGTCAGTGGCACTGGTCAAGGGTCACGGTATGTCGGCGGGCTCGTGGGGGTCGTCGGTGGTGCTGTGACCAACTGCTACAGCACCGCTCGAGTCATTGGAGATCGGTATGTCGGCGGGCTCGTGGGGGTTGCCGTTGCCGGTGGTACTGTGACCGATTGCCACAGCAAGGGGGCGGTCGATGGGAGCTCGGGTGTTGGCGGGCTGGCGGGACAAAACTCGGGTACGGTGACCACCTGCCACAGCACCGGTGCGGTCAATAGCACCGGTGTGTCGACCTCGTCGGTCGGCGGACTCGTGGGCGACAACTCGTGGCGTGGCAGCATCGACACCTGCTACAGCACAGGCTCTGTCAGCGGCGATTGGCATGATGTCGGCGGACTGGTGGGCAGTAACGGCTCTTGGGACGCGCCGGGCGGCAGTGTGACCAACTGTTACAGCACCGGTGTAGTCACCGGCGGTGTAGGCGATGTCGGCGGACTGGTGGGACACAATTGGGGAAATGTTACCCAGTGCTACAGCACCGCTGTAGTTAAGGGAGCCTTGTGTGTTGGCGTACTCGTAGGCAGCAACCAAGGCGATGTGACCGACTGCCACAGCGTCGGGCACTTCAGTGGCGGGGAGTCACTTGGTGGACTCGTGGGATGGAATAGTGGCAACATCATGAAGTGCTATTCAAGGAGCGGCGGCGGCGGCAATTCTTCTATTGGCGCGCTGGTGGGCGAGAACCGTGACTCAGGCGCCGTAACCATGTGCTACAGCGCCGGGTCGATCGATGGCTGGGACTCCATCGGTGGACTGGTGGGCAAGAACGTCGCCTCAGCTACCGTAACCGATTGCTACAGCACCGCTAAAGTCACCGGCAGAGGAGAGCATATCGGCGGACTGGTGGGTTTGAACGCCGCAGCGGTTACCCAATGCTACAGCACCGGCGCGGTCAGCGGTCCATACGATGCTGGCGGGCTGGTGGGTCAGAACTGGCACGGTACTGTGACCCAGTGTTTCTGGGATGTAGACACCAGCGGTCTACATAACATGTGCGGAATTCAAACGGACGCTATTGGCTGCGATGACTCGTTTGGCAAGACGACGGTCGAGATGCAGACGGAAAGTACATTCACCAAAGCCGGGTGGGACTTCGTGAGTATCTGGCGGATGCCCGAGAACGACTATCCGCATCTGCGGTGGGAACCCGCAGGCGACCCAAACGAACCCGCAGGGCAATGAGCGAGAACCGCTGCGACGGAAATCCGAAATTCGAATATTGAAATCTGAAACGAGGCGGAATGGACGAAGTTCTAATGTTGAAAACGCCCGGGCCTCTGGTCCGAGTTTGGGGCTTCTGTCATTACACCGCCGTGCATGAATAGGTAAAGTTTTATAGCGCAAGTCCGGCTCCAGCGAAGAATGATGTGACAAGAGGTGGCTTCTGCCGGTTTCGTCCAAGAGCGAGATGGAATTCCATATGCAACTGTTCCAAGTCCAAGCAGGCCAAGTTGCGCATCTCGACATCTTTGAGATGAGTCCACAGCCACTCGACCGAATATCTGGGGACACCATAGAATGGCGGTCCGTTAAGGTCATTCTTGCCACCCTGATCCGCACTTTCAGGTCAGAAACGAGGATTTCATATATGGCGGTCCGCTTAACGGACCGCCATTCGGGACACCCTACTCAATTCAAGACCGAAATAAGTAAGATGTCCCCGGAATTCTACCGGTTCCTCGTGATCCGTTACCGGCTTGGATGCTCATGCAACCATTCTTTGGCTCGTCCCTGACAACATGCACACCGTGCGCTGATCTCGGCATCGTATTCGCGCGGGCGGAAATCTCTCGCAAGCAGTTCCATCAAATCGCGCATCCGGTCCTCGCCGAAGACATGTTGCGCCACGGAATCAGAAAAGACACTTTTATGGATGACACTTCCATGACCTCCTGGGGTATTCTCGTATTCTGTCAAGAGTACGGCGATTTGGGGGATGCCAAGCTCTGGGTCCACTGATGCGGCCGATAAGAGCACAGGGCCAAACCATGACCAGTTCTCGCTCTCCAAACCAGGGCCTCCTGCATCCGGCCTTGCGTGGTAGACTACCAGAGTCATAGTGCTCCATGGACATTCGCGGTCGACAGCACGCATGTAGACGGCGGGGTCATGGCCATATAGACTTTGTGCATCACACACGACGTACTCGCGCAACTCGGGCGTCGGATAGGATCGGTCCACGTTTTCAGATTGGTGTCGCCAGTAGTAGTACAAGTCATTTGCGAAGCGCAGACTCTTGCGGAGGGCTCTAACTATCTCAGGCAGGATCCATTTCTCATGAGAATCATACCGCTTCTTCAGAGAGAGGCGCCAGAGCTCGATGAAACCAGGGTAATCCCGCGCGGCAGCAATCTTCTCCTTTTTGAGGATCAGATCGAACAGACCACTCGCAAGGTCTCTGACTTCCTTCGGTGTAAGGATATCGCCGAACTGCTCGACTCTCGGTGCAACTCCTTCCACCTCGAACAGAGCATTCTGAATCCGCAGGTCGCGAAAGGCCGGAGCATTCCTGTCTTGCTTCCACGATTCAATCGCTCGGATGATCTCCTGGTCCCTGATTTCGTGCGGAAGCAACTCCTCGCGATTCAACCTCCCCCAGTAATCAGTTGGCTCACCGATTTGTACCCCCTGTGGAGCAATGGGACTATGACTTGAGGACCCCGCCTCCCACCCAGGAAAAATGAAGCCTATCAATTCGGCGATGGTCTCGGGATTCCATTCGCATGCTTGACTTCTATCGGCGAGTTGCTTCTTCAATGATTCCCGAATCTGTTCGTTTCGTTTCTTTGCGTCCTCCGTATCTGAGCGAGAGGAAAGCCCCCGAAGATGCGCAACGTTCTCGTTGATAAGGAAAAATGCTTCTGGTGCCGTTGAACGCAAAGCGCTGCAGATGAGCAAGTGATCAAGATCGATCTCGCCGTGGATCGTACGCCATGCCAGCCATGTCCGCCGTAGCGACGCCTTCAAAATGCGTGGGGTCACGAGTAGTTTGCAGAGGTTGTCGATCGGCCGAGATATCAGCCCGGCATGGGCAAAAGGGTCCATGGTGGCAGAATCGTCGAACCCACCTCTGCCCTCCTTGTCTTCTGCGCTGTGAGGCTCACGATCGCCAACGTACTTCTTGCGACAGTAATCTCGAAAAGTACGTAAGACGGCTAACGCGGGACCCTGAGCAAGGTTTGGAACGACTTCGATATGCTCGCACAATTTCGCCATGATCTGCTGGCCTTCATACTTCTGACCAATCGCGAGGACGAAGGTGATGTTGTTAAGGCCTTTCAGGTCCTCCAAAAGGGCGGCAAGCTCGTTGAAGAAGTCATCACCGCGGATGTTTCGATCCACATCTTCCAGAAAGATCACGAGGCGGATATGTGCTCGCGCGACAACATTATCAAGTCTCTGCACAACCTGTTCACAATTCTTGTGGCTCGACAGCAGCGCGCACAGCGTCCGCGCAAATCCCCCCGAATTAGTCATGATTCGTCGATAGGTGGCTGGAACACTGGCGACTTCAAGACAGTCAATCGAGTCCGACAACTCTCTGATTACGGTGTCAAGTATGTGGTGAGCGATAGTCCCCTCTTGAAATCCCCACCCGGAGACCTCGGAAACAACGAAATCATTCGAGGGGCGAAGTCTTTCACTCGCTGACCCGATGGAATTTGCGGAGGAATCCCGTAGGTAGTGCCCGGCCATTTTGAGTATGCTGCTCTTGCCGCATCCGTATGGTCCTATGAGTCCAATAGTTCTAACCGGGTTATCTTTCAGCAAAGTGGCGATACGACGTGCGTAGGGCGCCGCATCGAAGTAGTCCTCTGTTGGCTCTGAGACGGGCTCTTCGCGTTCCAGCCATTTGATGAGCCTTTCGGGGTCCTTCGCCAATTCATCTAGACCCGCCACCGGCTTGCTGTTTCGCGCGTTTGGTCTCTTACGACCCTTGGGACCTGAAATCCAAAGAAACAGAGGCGCCAGCGTGCCTCCGCCGAGGAAAAGCAGTATTGCGCTCACGCCTTGGACGGCCCAAGGTATATCGTCGAGAAGGTTAGATCCGACCCGCCACTGATAGATGAACGAACACGATGCGAACGAGATAATCCCTACGGGCCACGCCGGTGGATTTGTCGCCCAAGTGCGCAGTGGTCCCAATCTTGCGCCAAGAGACGTGAGTATCACCCACGCAGCCGTCGCCGCCACGAGGCCAACGAGCAAATTTCCAACCCATCCCCAGGGTAACAGGAATTGCGTCACCACCTCCTGGACAACCAAGAGGGGCCGCCAGATTACGATTCCCACCCCTATGGAAGTAAGCAGGAGCAATCCTAGATCTGCCCATCGTCGAAATACCAATGCTCGAAGCGACCTCCCACCTTGGAGAGTAAGAACTGAACCGTCGACCATGACTCATTCTCCATCTCAGGACACCGCAAACCCATTACCTTATTGTAGAGCCACGCCGACACGAATGTAAACAGGAATTCTGGAAACAACGAATCGCACGAATTACACGAATAAAAGGGCTCTCTGCTCGGATTCGTGGCATTCGTGCCATTCATGGTTCAAGAAGAAGTATCCGCAGATTTCGCCGCCCGGCCTTCGGCCGGAACCAAATCAACGCGCGCAGGGACGCAGAGGCGCGGAGAGGAAAGCGCAACTGCACTCGATTCTACCCCAGCGTCACTGCGTCTCTGCGCGAGATATAATTCGTTTTTCCATAAGGACTTGCCTCGCTCGGTCGGAATTATCTGGAAATGGTTTTGAGTTGTTACGAGTTAGTAGCACAGATTCAGAGTGGGTAAGTCTGCGTAAATCTGCGCAATCTGCGGATGATCTCCTGGTCGTGTATAGGCAAGCCCGGCCCGGCGTCATGCACGAGGCAGTGGCCGCTCATGTCCCGGGCCAGATCCCTCGACTGCGCTCGGGATGACAAACGGGAGAGTCGTGCGGGGACGCGCGACCTACAGAACCACAGACCACGGCCGGGGGCGGCTGTGCTACATTTCTTTGCGGGCTTTCTTTAGTCTTTGTGGGAGAACGGTTTAGGAGGCAGGAGATCGCGACATTTTGTTGAGATTCCCGTTGACAGGGGAGTATGGTTAATTTACCATATACGTAATAGCGCATGAGGCCGTACACGGGCCGCGAGTAAGTAATAGGCAATCGTCAACAATCGATCCGAAGGAGCTTTGGTCATGGCCGATGAGACACACACCCTCGCCTGCCGGCACAGCATCAGGAAGTCCGCAGGCTCCCGCTCGGCCTGCCATGCAAAACAAAGCCAATTTCCGGATGGGACAAATCAGGATTAAGTGACGGTGGAGAAAGGGGTTATGGCGAAAAATGTGAGCTGAGCGTGCGTGAAGAACAAAGCCAATTTGTATCGGAAGTTTTAAGTTTCAGGTGTGAAGTGTCAAGTGGGTACCCCTGCAATCCACGGTCCCCGGGCACCGCCTGCCGGCGTCACGGCATGCGGGAGCCAGTGCGCAAAACAAAGCCAATTTGCGGATGGGACAAATTGGGACTAAGTGACGATGGGGAAGGGGGTTACGGCGAAGAACAGGGACTGTGCGTGGGCGAAAAACAAAGCCAATTTGCAGCGGAAGTTTCAAGTTTCAAGTGTGAAGTTTCAAGCGGGCTCCCATGCTTCACGCTTGCCAGGAACCGTCCTCCGGTCCTGCTCCGGGCAGGGGGTGCCGTGCACAAAAACAAAGCCAATTTCGAGCGGAAGTTTCAAGTTTCAAGTTGGAAGTTGCAAGTGGTGGCCATGGCTTCAAACTTCACACTTTACACTTCAAACTCGCCGCGAAGCGCCCTGCGGCACCGGAGGTTACGTCTCGACGGGGATTTTCAGGTCGGCGAGGGTTTGGCGGAGCCAGGCGAGGGACTTCTCGATCATGGGGCCGCCCTGGCCCTCGCACTCCATGCTCAGGATTCCGGTATAGCCGTGGTCGCGGAGCATCTCCAGGCATTTACGGATGTTGTCGGCGTTGACGCCGTCGCCGATGGCGCACTGACTGACGGCGATGCCGGTCTGCTGGCCGCGGACGGCGGCCGCGAGCGAGGGCGACACGTCCTTGACGTGCACGTGGCTGACCCGGCTGATGAAACGCTTGAGGAACGCGACGGGGTCCTGGCCGGCGATGAAGGTGTTGCCCGTGTCCATGTTCATGCGGAGGTACTGGCTGTCGCAGAAATCGAGCATGCGTGCCATCATGTCGGGCTTGGTGGTGAAGTAGCCGTGCGGCTCGATATTGATGATGATCTGGTGCGCCTCGGCGACCTCGATGATTTGGCCGTAGCTGCGCTTCATCAGCTCCATCGCTTCGGCGTCGGTGAGCCCTTCCGGCTGGTGCATGCCGTCGGTCGTGTCCACGTTGGGGCAACCGATCAGGTGCGCCCACTGGATGGACTTCATCACGTAGGGCACACCCCGCAGGGGGCCATCCTTGCCGGAAAGCGGGTATGCGGCGTCCACCTGCGAGAACCGGACGCCATAGGAATCCATCTTGCGCCGCAGCAGGACGGGGTCCTCGTAGAGGGCGACGTGCGGCTGGTAGCCCAAGCCGTGAATCCAGCTCACGCCGTCGATCAAGCCGCACTCGATGTAATGCACCTCGTTCTTCTTCGCCCATTCGAGGCACTTCTCGAAGCTGAAATACGCGCTGTTGAACGCATCCGTGTGAAATCCAATCTTCATCTCTGTAGTCCTCAATGCCCGTGTTCGCAAAATCCGGTCGGCCCCGTCCCCTGCACGGCAAGCATCCACTGGCCCGGGAGTCTCGGTAGCGTACCACAGCGTCGCGTCCCCGGCAACGGGGTCATGAGGAAAACCCTGTGTCGGAAATAGAACAATGCTCACCCCGATTTCGAACTCTGGGCGGTATAGTGAGGGTCACAACGTATCGGCGGTCCCAGGCAGTCCCGACCGGGTGATGCCCGACGAGTATGCCGCCGGAATGGATGAACAAGTAATCCCGGCAAAGAGAAAGGGTCAATATGAACAGGAAGGTCGTACTGATGACGGTGGCGGCCGCGGTGCTGCTCGCCGGATGTCAGGGCGAGGGTGGCACGGGGGGATTCGTGCAGGAGCACAAAGGGGGGCTGATCGGGGGCGGAATTGGAGCGGGGATCGGAGCGCTGGCGGGTCAGGCGATCGGCCGCAATACGACCTCCACATTGATCGGGGCGGCCGTGGGCGGTGGGATCGGCTACCTGTTGGGCAACACACAGGATAAGAAGAGGGCGGAGAGCTTCAATCCGGCCACGCCGACCGCGCTGACCGGGACGCAGTGGCGGGTCGCATCGCTCAACATGCCGAATCCGCCGACGTACCGGGAGATGTACCTGACGTTCGCTCCGAACAGCCAGTTGGTCACGACGCAGGTCCTGCCGGACGGAAGAGTGATCACCGCCACAGAAACCTATCGTATCGCGGACCATACGCTGATCATCAACCGGCCGGCCGAGGGGGGCGCACAGGGCTACATCATCAATGCCAACTACAGCCAGACGGACGGGACCATGACGATCACCTCGCCGGATTTCAATGCGAGCCTCCAGCGTGCCGAGCAGGTCCCCACAACGGGGCCGGCGCGAGCGCCGATACCGATACCCGCGCCGCCGAGGTAACCGCCGCTATCGTTGGTTTCTGCCGGTGGAATCTGACACCGAGGCCGGCGGTCGGCGGACAGGTTGTGCGCAAACCGGGTGGGGCACATCGAGACCGCGATTGAGACCTCGGCCAGGCTCGCGGGCCTGGAGACAGAGAAACGGGAAGCAACCGATACAAGGTTCTTGAACCACGAACCGGAGGAAAGCCCGATGATTACTGCGGTCCCGACAACGGAAGGTGTGGTCCCGTTCCACGGGCACAAAGTGTGGTACAGAATCGCCGGTGACCGGGAAGACCCGGGCCGATTGCCCCTGTTGTGTCTGCACGGTGGCCCGGGAGTGCCGCATGATTACCTCGAGCCGTTGGAGGCGGTGGCGGCCGCCGGCCGGCGCGCCATCTTCTACGACCAGCTCGGGTGCGGCAATTCCGACCATCCTCATGATCCCTCTTTGTGGACCGTCGATTTGTTCGTCGAGGAGCTGGCCACGATGCGAGAGGCTCTCGGGCTGGAGCGGGCGCACATTTTCGGGCACTCCTGGGGCGGGATGCTGGCGATGGAGTATGCGTTGACGCAACCGGAGGGTCTGGCCAGCCTGGTCCTCGCGGATTCCCCGGCGAGCATGCGTCAATTCGTCGAGGGAACGAATCGGCTGCGGGTGGCGCTGCCGGCGGACGTGCAGGAGACGCTGAGAGAGCATGAGGCGGCCGGCACGACGGACGATCCTGCTTATCAGGAGGCGATGATGGAGTTTTACCGCCGGCACCTGTGCCGTCTCGATCCCTGGCCGGAGTTTGTCGGCCGGACGTTCGAGAAGCTCGTGCAGGAGCCCGAGGTGTACCTGACGATGAACGGACCCAGCGAGTTCTTTGTCACGGGCGTGCTCAAGGATTGGGACATCGTGGACCGGCTGGCGGAAATCCGCGTGCCCACGCTGATTACGAGTGGTCGCTATGATGAGGTTACGCCGGAGGTGATGGAAACCGTGCACCGCGGCATCCCCGGCTCCGAATGGGTCCTGTTTGAGAACAGCTCGCACATGGCTCCCATCGAAGAGCCGCAGCGCTACATGCAGGTTCTGAATCAATTTTTGAGCCGCGTCGAGCAGCAGCTTTGAGACAGGCCGTCAGACAAAATCCCTGACGTCGAGGACTTCTCCGGTGCGGCAGCCTTCGATGCTTTCCTTATACGCTGGCACGAACTTGGCGGCAGGCATGCCGCCCGGGACATCTAATCTCAGGGCTCGCAGGGTCTCCGTGGCCCGGACGGGACTTACGGCATTGATCCGAATCCCGCGTTTCATCTCCGGGGCCGCCGCGCGGGCGAAGGCTTCCACGGCGGCATTGACCATGCTGATGGCGGAAGTGCCGGGGATCGGCTCCTTGCTGAGTACGCCACTGGTCAGCGTGAAGGAGCCGTGGTCGTTAACAAAATCACGGCCCACGCGGACCAGGTTCACTTGGCCCATCAGCTTATTGGTCAGGCCCAGCATGTAATCATCGTCCGTAAGCTCATCGAGGCCGCCGGACTTGGCCGTGCCCGCCGTGCAAATGACGGCATCGAAGGAGCCAATCCCCAGAAATAACTGCTTGATCGAGTCTTTCGAGGCAATATCGACCTGGAAATCGCCGCTGCGGCGCCCCACGCTCACGACCTCGTGCTCGCGAGCGAGCGCCTTCACGACCTCTTTGCCGATCATTCCGGTCGCGCCGATGACAACGATTCTCACGCCCTTTGCCCCCTTCCGGCCCGGTCTTCCGAGCCGGCGTTACTCTTGCTCCTCGGGCTCTTCGCTTTCGCCGAACCCTTCATTATCCGGGAAGAACTGCTGGTTCGGAAACTCCTGTTCCGGCGGGAAGTACCCCTGGCTCGGGTAGAATCCCTGGCCCGGGAGCTCGCTCTCACCATACTCCTCATTCGGGAAATCCTCTTTGCCGAATTCCTGGTCCGGGAACTCGCCCTCGCCAAACTCTTCATCCGGGACGCCCTCTTCATCGAATCCCTGGTCCTCGGACTCCTCGTCTTCGAATTGTACGCCGACGAGTCTCTCCCGGCCGAAGCCTTCGTTCGCGAATCCCTCGCCACCAAATTCGTCACCGAATTCCCGCCTCTGGAGTCCCTCGTCATCAAATCCCTCGCCGAACTCCCGGTTCCGGAATCCTTCATCGCCAAATTCCTCGTTCGGGAAACCTTCCCCGAATCCCTCGTTGGGGAACTCGCCGAACTGCCGCTCTCGGAATCCCTCGTTCGGGAACTCGCCGAATTCGCGTCCCCGGAATTCCTCGTTTGGAAATTCGCCGAATTCGCGTCCCCGGAATTCCTCGTTCGGGAAGCCTCGTTCACCGAATTCCTCCCCTCGTCTCTCGCGGAATTCTTCGTTGGGGAAGCCTCGTTCGCCGAACTCTTCCCCTCGTCCTTCTCTGGCTTCTTCGCCCCCGAGTCGCCCTCTGGGCTGGATCCCGGCTCTGCCTCCGGGCGTCTGGGCTTGTGCACCGCCTCGGGGTGCACCCATGGTACCGCTTCGGGGTGCACCCATGGCACCGCCCGAGCTGGCGGCTCCTCCGCGTGCACCGCCGGCCCCGGCCGGCGCAGCGGTCAGCACAGTGCCACACATCGGACACCGTGCCGGCCAGGTCGCCTGGAACTGCGGATGGTTCGGGCACGTGTAGACGCCGATCTCGCACACTCTGGTGGGCGGTGGCATCCGGCCCTGTGCAAAGGCCGTGCACGCGGTCGAAGCCAAAACGAAAACTGTTATCATAGCCAATGTTCTCATAGTCTTTGCCCTCTACTAATGCTCCTTGGAACGCTACTGGTTGCGGCCGAACAACTTGTTCATCTCGTTCAGGATTCCGCCGTATTGCGGATTGGGAGGATATGGATAGGGTGCCTGGTAGCCGTATTGGCCGTACTGATTGCTTGGGTAATAGTAGGCCCCGGTGTTCGGATTGTAGTAGTATCCCGTGTTCGGATTGTAATAGTACCCGTTATACGGATATGGACTTACGTATCCATAGTTCGGGTAGTATCCGTAGTACGGGTATTGATAGGAGTATCCCTGGGGTGGGTACACATATGTATATCCCTGGTTCGGGTACGGATAGGCGTATCCATAATTCGGATATCTTTCTCGCAGCTCTTCGTTGCGCTGTGCCTCCCGGGCTTCCTCGTTTCGTTGTCTCTCTCTCCGCTCTTCATTCTGTCGTGCCTCCCGGGCCTCTTCCGTTTCGCGTTTCTCATCTTTGTCCGCCGCCAGCGTCGCGCCTGCGTCTGCCGGAAGGGATAGCTGTATCCTGCTCAACATACGCTGACACATCGGGCACCGTGCCGGCCACGTCGCCTGGATCTCCGGATGACTCGGGCAGATATAGACACTGGTCTGTCGCACATCGGTTGGCTGCGCCGACCGGTCCTGGGCCAAGGCCGTGCACGTTGCCGACGCTGCGATGAGGCTCACGATGGTTACCAGAGTTCTCATGGTCTTGCCTCCCCTGTCTCTCTGATCGTGAATCTGAGCAAACAGAATACCCCCTGACGACGATTTCCATTGTCAGGCATCCGCTATCGTACTGCGAGCCTGCGCGGACTCGCGAGTGAGCAAAAGTCGCATTTGCGAGCGCCCTATTGCTCAGGGGCTGTGTCCGACTGCGACGGATGCGAGGCTTCGTTCGGCTTCGACGAGAACGCGCCAAAAGCTCTCGGTGTCGCCCATCCCGGCCTTGGCGAGGCAATAGAGAATGCCCAGACAAGTCCGGGCCTTGTGCAGTCTGCTGAGCGGATGGCTTCGTGGATTCGGGTGGGAGCCTCCAGGCCGAAGGGCTTGGGGAGAGTGGAAATCAGGGCGTCGGGCCGGAGGGTTCGTCGCCGCTCCCGGAGGCGAGTTCCCGGGGCCAGACCCGAGCACCCGGCCCGCCCAGCGGCAGGCCGTTCTCTTGCGAGTGGATCATCATGATCTTCTGCCAGATCTTGCCCGACAGGCCGTTGGTCAGGTCCTCCAGGTCGTTCACCGCCTCCGTCGCGACCGGGTCGTGGTAGTCCTGCACGTACAGAAAACCCGTCTTGCTCACCAGCGACAGCATCTCCGTGCAATAGTCGAGGTAGCGGGCCAGCTCGTAGGGGTTGAGCGTGCGTTGCGGGGAATGTGGAGTCGCCATGCTCGCTTCAGAAATGCTGTCGGGGTCCTTGGTGAGCTGGTGCATATCGATGATATGCGCGATGCAGCGCAGCCGATTGACGGCACTGATCACCCGGTTGCGCTTGCGGCGGTTTTCGAGCGTGACCAGAAAGAGGATGCCCGCGCCGAGCAGGACGAGGCTGTCGAGCGCCGAGTCGATCATCTGGACGAAGTCCGCCAGATTGATGCCGTCCGCGCTGATGTGCCACTGCGAGAGCGACTGTACGAACACCAGCGCGGCGCTCCCGATGAGGGCGTACGTGCCGATTCGCAGCAGGTAGTTCGGCCTGGCAATCCACTGGACCGTCTGATGCGTCTCCTGCGCGATCTCGTGGAGCCCTTGGCACACGTTAGCCAGATTGGACTGCGGGAACCGGTCCCGCATCCGCAGATGCAGCCTCTCGATCGTCTTTTGAATCTCTTCCGCAATGAGAATATGTTTTTGCTTCTTCATATCCACCGGGCCACCATCGGCGACAGCATGGACCCCAATCCATCATCCAACGCCGGCTGTCCCTGCGTTCTAAACTACCGCTTGCCCAACTTAAGGTCAATAAGCCGCCCGCGCCAGCGACTACAAGAACGTCGCGTTCAACGGCGCATACACCTACCTGGACTTCCCCGACGAGTGGCCCCCGGAAAGGCGACAAGCCGTATACGAAAATGCCCAAGCCGAAAGGGATAAGTGATAAGCCATAAGTGACAAGTGATAAGCAAACGTTACGTCTTCCATTGTCTAACCGCAGAGGAGGCAGAGGCTCGCAGCGCGGCCTGCGGCCGCAACCCAAACCCTTTTGAACTACGAATACCACCAATAGTACGAATGGAAGCGGGGAATCCTTACTTGATTCGTGTGATCCGTGGAATTCGTTGTTTCCAAGAAGCTTGTCAAGAAAACAAGATGTTGCGCCTTTGCAGTACAGAGGAAAATAATCGACAATCAATTATCAATAATCCATTGAAACTGCACGCGGCTCTTTGACAACTTCATAAAGAGACTTTCCAACGACGAAAGGCACGGAATGAATCCGCAGATTTCGCCGATTTACGCCGATTATTTTCTTCGAATCTGTGAAATCTGTGGAATCTGCGGATGGTTTTTTGAATCTGTCTCCGGCGGCCGGGCCGTACGGTCGGACTCTGACTTGACACTTCTCGCCTGTCGCTTGCCACTTCTTCTTGACAATCGCTCCTCCATCCTCCATAATCAATCCTGGTTTGGTGGCTCCACAACCGCCCCACGAGGAAGACGAGGCGATGTGCGAGGCCCGTAGGAGATTGTGGATGGCGAGAAACCCGGAGTGGACCGTTGATCCGATTGGCGAGATGATTCTATGACTGACTCAGTGCCCAAAGCGTTCATTTCCTACAGTTGGTCGTCTCCCGGCCACTGTGACCTTGTTCGTACGTATGCGGAGCGACTGCTCAGTGATGGCGTGGATGTCGTGCTTGACCAGTGGGATCTGTCGGAGGGACAAGACAAGTATGCCTTTATGGAGAAGATGGTGACCGATGCGTCTGTGACACACGTGATCATCTTCTCTGATCAAATGTATGCTCAGAAGGCCGATGAACGCAAAGCTGGAGTAGGAACCGAATCACAGATCATCTCGAAAGAGGTCTACGACAAGACAGATCAGCGCAAGTTCATACCCGTGGCATGCGCAAAACGCGACGACGGGGAACCATGTCTCCCGGTCTTCCTGCAATCGCGCATTTGGATTGATTTCAGCACTTCCGAAAGAGTAAACGAGAACTGGGAGAGATTGCTGCGGGTGCTTCACGGGAAGCCGTTCTATGAGAAACCTAAATTGGGCACGCCCCCTTTGTACCTATCCGACAACCAGAATCGCCCTTCACTACCAACTATTGGCAGATTCGCCAGCCTGCGTGACGCGCTACTCAATTCGAAACCTTCCGGCGTGTTGTGCCGTCAAGATTTCCTTGTATCGGCGATGACTTTCGCCAACGAGCTCCGCATCTATCAGCAACCGAGCGTCGAAGAAATGGAAAACAAAGTGCTGGACACCCTCCGCACGCTGCTGCCTTTGCGAGACCAATTCATTGAGTGGCTCTCCATAGAGACCTCGTTGCCCGACGAGTCAAGAACAGAGGCAATCCTCGTGGATTTTCTGGAAAGAATGCTCGCTCTCAAGTGCAGGCCGATAGAACCGAGTAGCAGGGGTAACCCATGTCTCGATGCACACAGCATATTCGTGTATGAGATGTTCCTGTATCTGATGGCCATATTGATTAAGGTCGATCGCCCTGGCCTTATTCGCGAACTACTGAAGACACGGTATATTCTTCCCGAATCAGACGCACGACAAGGCAAGGATTTCACGGATTTCGAGGCGTTCCGTGGATATTCGTCAGTGCTGCATACGCGAAACCAACGGTTGGAATTGAACCGCATTAGTCTAATCGCGGATCTCATGAAGGGAAGAGCGACGCGCAACGACATCTCTTTCAACGAAATAATGCAAGCTGAGCTGGTGGTCGTTCTCATGACGGTGCTGTCAAAGCGACACAAATGGTATCCACACACATTGGTCTTCTCGGCTCTGGGGGCGGGAAGGTTTCCGGTATTCCTGCGGGCTACACAGCGTAAGTACTTTGACCGCCTCAAAATGATTACTGGAGTCGATTCCCCGGAGGAGTTACGGACCAAATTCAAGGAAGGTTATGAAATGGGCGGGCTCGCTCCTTGGGCCCAGTTCACTTGGCTAACGGATGTCTCACTTCCGGAGTTGATGAATATGGATGCGTTGGGCACAACTGACTGAAGGAGAGGACGGGCACGCGCCTCCAGATAGGATTGGCCTCGGGGTGTAATTCCGGGGACACCTTAGAATGGCGGTCCGTTAAGGTCATTCTTGGCGCCTTGACTCGCATTTTCAGGTCAAAAATGAGGGAGGGTAAGGGGGTCACATCTTCAATTATCTAATTATCCGCACGGCATTTCGGGGGCACGGTACCGATCCGGCAAGCGAATCACGAATGCTCCGCGTACCGATTCCGGCCCCGCGTCGGAGTCCGGGGTGACAGGGAATTCCGGGAACAGTTTCCTCCTTTCGGCTGTGAATTGAGGATGAGGTCGCCGGATATATCCGCTGCGGCGCGGGTCCCCGAAGCCGGGCCAGAGATCGTGCGGCCGGCGGATGACAGTTATTTTTCGTTTTTTTGGATTTATTTTGTAGACAGTCTGGCGGGGGTGTGGTAGACTGAAATATTAGTAAAGGAGTATGCTTTTCTCCCTCGGAGTCTACCCCTTGTGCCGTAACAGAGGGAACAGTCTGTATAGGCCCGGACGGGTCTAAGGAGAAGAACAAGTGGCAAAGGGTACAGTGAAATGGTTCAATGCGGACAAGGGGTTCGGGTTTATCACGCCGGAGGACGGCGGCAACGATCTGTTCGTCCATCATTCCGAGATTCGGACCGAGGGGTACGCGTCGCTCGATGAAGGCCAGAAGGTCGAGTTCCAGGTGGGACAAGGCAAAAAGGGCCCGTGTGCGACCGGCGTCGTCCCCTGCTAAGTGGCAACCGCCAGGCGGTAGAATCAAGAGGCCCCGTTCCAAGGCGGGGCCTTTTTGTTTGGGCGTTCCCGCGTGGCTTGAGAACCCATCCTACGGGACGATGTCTCCATTTCCTTCGTAAGCCTCTACTGTTGAAGATTACTGGATTCCTGCCCCCGATCAGGTCCAGGGTAGGCTCTGCGCAGGGATGACAGGGGGAAGGGGCGCATCTTGGAGAGGTTCGAGAGAGGAGGTTCGAGGGTCAGCCCTTAAAAGATAAATTTACAACTTCTTTCTCCCGAATCCGCATGGGCTGAAGCCCATCCTGCGACTCACCCGTTCCCTAGAAAAGGTGTGCCGTGCCCACCCTACCTTGCGGATTGCGGGGGGTGCTTCACCTGTCTCGATAGTGAACGCAGCGCGACGTCCCCACGTCCACGCAGACAGGCTGACTGTCCAGGGTGACCCGGATGGCTTGGGCAGAGCACGTGCCGGGAGCGGATCAGGTGTTTTTCTTTTCGCGCTTGGCCTGTCTCTTTTCTTTCAGTGTTTTCTGCGGCTGCTTCTTCTTGTCTTTCCTGGTATCTCTCGATTTCGACATACGACGTATCTCCTGTAGACCGACAAAACAAGAACGAACCACACAAAAAGAGTTAGTTAACCACGTTTTTCCTGACAATCCAATGAGAATCTGCGGTGTGCCGTAGTTTTTCCTTGGGCAGCCCCGTTCGGCAGGGAGAGGCCATCCGGGGCGGCCGGTCCGCTTCCGGCCGGAGGCCAGCGCCATTGATTATGGATGATCGATAATCGATTATTGAAGAGGAAGCTTTCGGCGGGCCATTCTTTATTTGCGTTCATCGGCGTCCCTCTGCGGCAAAAACCCCATCGAAAAAGCCTGGATTCCTGCCTGCGCAGAAATGACAGAGTCAGTATCCGTGTTCATCGCCGTGTATCCGTCGTTACCGGGCAGTTGTCGGCGGCCGGTTTGCGGCCCTCAGGGAGATGGTGTGCGCAGGACACGCTACCGTCCGTCGCCGAGGGTATGTGAATCCCTCTGCTCCTCCGTGTCTGGTCTGTTTTCTCTGTGTGCCTCGGCGTCCATTCGTCGCGCGTACGGCGGGAGATTGCCGCGTCGCTTCGCTCCTCGCAATGACGTGCGATCGAGAGCTGCGGCGGATAATGGGTCCGGCCGGGAGGCGGCGAAGGCGAATCGCAAGTGGCCGGGGCCGCCCGGCCCGGCTCAGTCGCTGGTGTCCAGGATGCTCATGAAAGCTTCCTGCGGGATCTGGACGGAGCCGACGCTCTTCATGCGTTTTTTGCCTTCCTTCTGGCGTTTGAGGACCTTCATTTTGCGGGTGACATCGCCGCCGTAGAGCTTGGCGGTGACGTCCTTGCGATAGGCCTTGATGGTCTCGCGGGCGATGATCTTGCCGCCGATGGCGACCTGCAGCGGAATCTCGAACTGTTGGCGCGGGATCGCGCGGCGGAGCTTGATGATGAGCTTGCGGCCGCGGGCCTCGGCGTTGCTGCGGTGGACGATCAGCGACAGGGCCTCGACCGGCGTGTGATTGACGAGGATGTCGATCTTGACCAGGTCGCCGGCCTCGAAGCCGGTGAACTCGTAGTTCATCGTCGCGTAGCCGTGGCTGATGCCCTTGATCTGATCGTAGAAGTCGTAGACGATCTCGGCGAGCGGGGCCCTGTATTCGAGCATGACACGCGTGGGGCTGAGATAGTCGGTCTTGACGAGCTTGCAGCGGCGGCCCTCGGCGAGCATCATCACGCCGCCGATGGTGTCTGTCGTGGTGATGATCTCCAGGCGGACGAAGGGCTCGCGGAGCTCCTCGATCATGGTGCGATCGGGCAGCTCGCTGGGCGAGTCGATGCGCTTGACCGTGCCGTCGCGCAGGAGGATTTCGTAGCTGACGGTCGGGGCGGTCTGGACGACGTCGATGTCGTTTTCGCGCTCGAGCCGCTCCTGGATGATCTCCATGTGCAGCAGGCCGAGAAAGCCGCAACGGAAGCCGAACCCCAGGGCCTGCGAATTCTGCGGCACGAACGAGAAGCTGGCGTCGTTGAGGGCCAGGCGCTCGAAGGCGGCCCGCAGGCGGGGGTACTCGGTGTTGTTGCCGGGGTAAAAGTCGGAGAAGACCATCTGCATGGGCGGCTTATAGCCCTGGAGGGCGTCTGGGGCGGGGCGGGCGTCGTCGGTGATCGTGTCGCCGATGCGGACGTCGCCGAGATTGCGGATGTTCGCGATGACGTAGCCGACCTCGCCGGTCCCCAATTGGTCGACCGGGCGCATGTCGGGCTTGAATTTGCCGAGCTCCGTGACCTGGTGCGTGGTGCCCTCACCCATGAGGCGGATTTTCTGGCGGACCTTCAGCGCGCCGGAGAAGACGCGGAGGTAGCAGATCACGCCGCGGTAGTCGTCGTAGTGGCTGTCGAAAATCAGGGCGCGCGTGGGCTCGTCGCTGCGGTCCTTGGGCGGCGGCAGCAGCTCGCAGACCGCATCGAGCAGCTCCTTGACGCCCACGCCCGTTTTGGCACTGATCCGGAAACACTCATTCTTGCGAATGCCGAGCACGTGCTCGATCTCCTCTGCCACCAGCTCCGGCTGCGCCGCCTGCAGATCCACCTTGTTGATCACCGCCAAAATCTCCGCCCCCGACCCCGTGGCCAGATACGCGTTGGCCAGCGTCTGCGCCTGAATGCCCTGGCTGGCATCCACCACCAGCAGCGCCCCCTCGCACGCGGCCAAAGCTCTGGACACTTCGTATCCGAAATCCACGTGGCCGGGGGTGTCGATGAGGTTCAGCATGTAGGTCGCGCCGGCATACTCGTAGTTCATGGTCACGCCGGAGGCCTTGATGGTGATGCCGCGCTCGCGCTCGATGTCCATAGTGTCGAGGATCTGGTCTTTGGCCTCGCGCGCGGTGATCGTGCCGGTCAGCTCGAGCATGCGGTCGGCCAGCGTGCTCTTGCCGTGATCGATGTGGGCGACGATCGAAAAATTTCTAATGTGCTGGGTATCCATAGGTTCCGTCATTCCAGAGCCGCAAAATCGCAAAGGATGGTGTCCGCAATCGGCAGGGCCGGCCGTGTCAATCGAACGCAACGGTCGGTGACCTCGATCAGGCCGAGGTCGCGGTACCGCCGGATGGGCTCGGCGAAGGTCCGGAGCGCGTCGTGCCCGGTTTGCTGCCTGAACGCGGCCAAGTCAATCCCGCTCCGCATCCGCAGGTTGAGCACGGCGGTTTCGCAAACTGCGTCCTCCGCGTTCACCGGCTGGACCTCGCGCGGAGCCTCCATGCCGCTTTCCACCGCCCTAACGTACCGTTCGATGTCAGCATCGTTCATGGTTCGGCGTCCCCGCCAGTAGGAGGCGGCCCCCGGCCCGATGCCGACAAACGGCCGATTGGCCCAGTAGCCGAGGTTGTGCAGACATTCGAACCCCGGCCGGGCGAAGTTGGAAATCTCGTACTGGTCAAGGCCCGCGCATTCGAGTCGCTCGACCGCCCATTCGTACATGGCCCGGTCCAGCTCCTCGTCCACCGGGCAGAGCCGTCCGGCCTTGCGCCAGGCGTCGAACACCGTGCCCGTCTCGAAACTAAGGCTGTAGGCCGAGAGGTGCGGCACGTTCAGGTCGATGGCCGACTCCACGCTGTATTGCCAATCGCCGCGTGTGGAGCCCGGGATCGCGAAAATCAGGTCCAGACTGAGATTGTCAAACCCCGCCTGCTTCGCCAGATTTACGCTCCGGTCGATATCTTCTACCGAATGTCCACGTCCCAACAACCGCAGCTCTTCAGCCCGGAACGACTGGGCTCCGAACGAGAGTCGATTGACGCCCGCCTGCCGCAGCCCAGCCAGCAGACCCGCGTCCGCCTGCCCCGGATTACACTCGACGGTATACTCCCGGACACGCGGGCACCGCTCCCGAATCCGCCGGGCCAGCCCGACCAACTGGTCAACCGGCAGGGCGGAAGGGCTGCCCCCGCCGATGTAGGCCGTGCGGAAATCGACCCCTTCATATCGCTCCAATTCCCGCAGCAGGGCACAAACGAGCGGCCCGGTATCCCGACCCGCTGTTGGCACGGAGTAGAACCCGCAGTACCGGCACTTGCTCCGGCAGAACGGAATATGCACGTACAGACCCGCCGCTTCGACGGACGTGTCGTGCGTGCGAGAGACTGCCGCGTTGCTTCGCTCTCCGCAAGGGCGTGAAGGGCTGTAGGCGCGGTCGTCGTCCGGGCCGCAGTCCGCCATGGGCGGCTCCCCGACCTTGCAGCGCGTCAATATCTCAACAGCAGCATCAACCATCACATCATTCCAAGGGGTTTTGATTGGGTCTCCCGATGGCACAGAAGACATTATTGTAACAAAATCGCCGGTCTTGGCAAGGCCCTTATGCCGAACCCTCGCCGGCCGCCCACAACGGTGCTCCGTTGCCGGTTTCGCAGAAATCCCGGCCCCAAAATCTCGCATCCGAGTACAAATCTATACGCCAACCGCACCGGTCCCTGTTCGTGTACCGTCGCCCGAAGCTCCTCATACGGACAGGGAAAGGCATTCGGCGGGCTTGGCCCACCAACTCTTTTTCCGCCCCAGCGGGCGCCGAGAACACAGAGCAGAACTGACAACTGCCAATTGGCTATCGACTACCGCTCTTGGGACGCAGGGAATGGACGCCGGCGGAAGGCAACTGCCAACGGAGAACCGATAACCGACCGCTGCCAACTGCCTGCCGCCGGCAAAGGGCCCGCCCAATGAACCGCCGTCCGTCGGCTCCCGGCCGATACCAAATTGCCTGGCACTGCACGCTGGCAGTGTCATAGGCCTGCTGAAGATTTGGAACGGCGAGGGACCGTACGCGACACCTCGAGTTTTCTCGCGGACGAGAAGCCGCGTGGTGTGCCTGGGGTTTTGTGGGTTGCCGGGTTGCGATTTCTCCTGAGATTTGGTATGCATGGGCCCAGTGCGTGACGCCGGCTTATCCATCGGCGGAGCGCGGCTGGAGTGACCCGTGAATCGCGTTTATTGACAGGATCGAAAGGAGACCCTTGTGAGCATCGAACTCAGGAAGGATTGCCAATACGCCCTGCTCGTGCCGACCAGCATGGGCATTCGTCTGACGCCCGACGCCGGCCAGCCGTTTCATTGCAGCCGGCGCTTCACGATGCAGGCCACCAGCGCCGAGACCAACGTGGCGAGCGTCTCGTCGTATCTCGGCCTGCCCGTCAAGGTGCTGACCACCTTCGTCAAGGGCAGCCCGATCGCCCGCTTCATCAAGGACGACCTCGCCGGCCGGCACATGGACTACGAAGGCAAGGAAGTCGAGCAGGGCGGCCCCTGGGGCTACCGGCACCAGTTCAACCTGGCCGACAGCGGCTACGGCTCGCGCGGGCCGCGCGTGTCCAACGACCGCGCCGGCGAAGTGGGCCGGACCCTGAACGTTCGGGATTTCGAGCTCGACCGCATCTTCGGCCGCGAGGGCGTGCAGATCGTGCACCTGTCGGGTCTCATCGGGGCGCTGTCACCCGATACGGGGACCTTCTGCCTGGAGATCGCCCGCGCCGCCAGGAAGTACGGCACCCGGATCGCGTTCGATCTCAACTACCGGGCCTCGTTCTGGAAAGGCCGCGAGAAGGAGTTGCGCGGCATCTTTCACGAGATCGCGGGCGTCGCCGACATCCTCGTCGGCAACGAGGAGGACTTCCAGCTCTCCCTGGGCATCGAGGGCCCCGAGGCGGGCGGCAAGGCTCTGGCGAACAAGATCGACAGCTTCAAGGCCATGATCGACCGCGCCCGGCGGGCCTACCCCGATGCCTCGGTCTTCGCGACCACGCTGCGCGAGGTCGTCAGCACCAACTGCCATCGGTGGGGCGCCCTCATGGCCGAGGGCAGCAACTGGCACATCATCGAGCCGCGGGAAATTACGGTGCTCGACCGCATCGGCGGCGGCGATGGCTTCGTCGGCGGCCTGCTGTACGCGATCCTCCGCGGCTGGGAGCCCGAGAAGTGGGTGCAATTCGGCTGGGCGGCCGGGGCCCTGGTCGTCACGCTCCTGACCGACTACGCCCAGCCGGCCGATGAGGAGCAGATCTGGAGCATCTGGCAAGGCAACGCCCGCGTGAAGCGGTAGCGGAATCGGCGCGTCCGCCGGGACACTCATTGCCGCGGACCGACGCCTTTTGCCTGCGTCGTTGCTCGTGCGTTACTCCTGCGGGCTCGGCGGAGTCTCGTCTTGCGCGACGGGCGTCTCCGCCTTCTCGTCGGGCGCGGGCGCCTGCTTGTCGAGTTTGCGCTGACGCTTCTCTTCTTTCTTGTGCTTCTTCTCGATTTCGCGCCTGCGTTTCTCGTAGCCGTACTGGTTGTGTGCCAAAACAGACCCCTTATATGGATATTTCTGACTCATAAATGAGCCAAGTGCAGGCCCGTCGCGTTCGTGCGACGAGCCTCTGCACCGTCGCTTGTAACGCAATCCGCGCGGCAAGTCACGCATTTTCTGATATTTGTCCGCCGGGCACCGCCGAGGGGCGCCGAGAAGGGGCCCGCCACGGGCCGCGGCCTCGCCGCCACAAATCCCCCGCGCGGCCTTCGGCCGCCGCCCCATCTACTCTCGCCAAACCTGCCCTGAGCGAAGTCGAATGGGGCGCTAAGGACGCCAAGAAGAACTGGGGCGTGGTGCTCCTCAACTTTAGCGGGCTTTGCACCTCTGCACGAAACCTTGATTCGTGTAATTTGTGCCATTCGTGGTCAAAAGACAGTTGGTTTCTCGCAAAGGCGCAAAGGGTTTCCGGGGTGCAATGAGTCTGATTTTCTTGGCGGTCTTGGCGTGCTCGGCGAGAGCAAGTTTTAGTTGCGGCCGAAGGCGGGGCTGGGTCAATCCGTGTCGGAAAAGCGGTAGTCATGGCCAGCGGTCGGTTGGAAATCCGCGTTCATCCGTGTGAATCCGTGTCTAAAAAAGCCGTGGTAATCCGTGTCCGCCCGTGTCCATTTGTGGTTTCGTTTCGGGCGGCTTGGCAGGGGGTGGGGCGGGGGCTACAATGGGGACCCATGGCGCAGAAGGAGTATCCCAAGACCAATGCCATTCGCTGTCTGCTCGAGCATGGGATCGAGTTCGAGGTCTTCACGTACCAATATGAGGAGCACGGCGGCACGCGCGTTTCCTCCCGCGAGCTGGGTGTGGACGAGCATATCGTGGTCAAGACGCTGGTCATGGAGACGGACGCCAAAGAGCCGTTGATCGTGCTCATGCACGGCGACAACGAGGTCTCGACCAAGCAACTCGCCCGCGTTCTGAACGTCAAATCCGTCCAGCCCTGCGATCCCAAGGTGGCCAATCGTCACACCAGCTACTTCGTCGGCGGCACCAGCCCCTTCGGCACGAAGCGCCGCCTGCCCGTCTATTGTGAAGAAACGATTCTGGACCTGGATAAGATTTATATCAACGGCGGCAGCCGGGGCCTGCTCGTCCGCATCCATCCGCGCGATATCGCCAAAGTCCTCGACCTCACCCCCGTCCGCGTGGCGATCCCCCGGGGCAGCACGCAAGGTGAACATTAAGACCAACCGCCAACCGCGAACCGCCGCTCCCGGTCTGTGGCTGAGGGAATCGGCAGCCTGACCTCTATGATCGCTTCGGCTGTGGCTTCCGGACGGCGGTCGATTCTCTCGGGCACCCCACGGGCGGACCCGAATCATCCCATGCGGACACCGTCAATTCGTCTGCGGCAGGCCGGTTTGCCGTCGGAAGCCGTGGCTTTCGGCACTTTGGAAGTCATAAATCAGTTATAGACGCAATGCACAATTCCCCACCCCCCGATATGCTCTGTTGGCAAAAGAGATGCTTTATCAGGCGGCAAAGGGAGCAGGCATGTTTGCTGTTGCCGGTCAGGGGAGTGGCAGGCCCGATCTCTTGGCGTCCGCACCGTCAGGGAGCGAGCGCGGCCGGCGCGAAACGACGTGGCGCCTGCGTTGATGGAAGAGAGGAGTAGAACATGAGGTCGTCGAGCAGACCCGGAATTCTCGTTGGTTCGCTGGTCGGGGCGATGCTGACCGCGGCGCTGATTGCCATCTTCTATGCGGCCTGGAAGCTGACCGGGCTGCCCTTCGTTCCCTTTGATATCTTTGACTGGCTGACCCGCGTACTGCCCGGACGAGTCATTGCCTCCGGCATCGACCGCATGGTCACCGTCATTCGCGCGTTGAACCTGGGGCCGACGGCGGTTGTCGCCAAGATGGTCGAGCAGGCGATGGGGGTCGCCGGCCTGTTCATCACGGGTGTGATGGGCGGGGCGGTTCTCTTCGGCATTGTCCGCGCGCTGCGCGGACGATATGCGTACCCGCTGGGGCTGGCCCTGGGAGCCGCCGTGGGCGTCCCAGTCCTGCTCATCAGTCACTCCCTGGCCCGGACAGCCGGTGCCGCACCGGCGGCCGGCGCGCTGTGGATCCTCGTCGCCTTTCTCGCCTGGGGCGCGGCCTTCGGCTGGGTGTACCAGCGGCTGCTGGCCGCCGGCGGCGCGGCCGGTGTCTCTGTGGAGCCCGCTTCCGTCGCACAGCCGTCCGTCGAGCGGGTCAATCGCCGGCGGTTTCTGATTCGGCTCGGCGGCGCCACCGCGGCCATTACCGTGGTCGGGGCGGTGGTCGGCACGTTGTCGGAGAGCCAGCGCCGCAGACAGGTCGTCGCGGCCGGCGCGGAGCGATGGTCTGCCGCGCATGCCCTCCCGAACGTCGACTCGGCCGTCCAGCCCGGGCCCGGCACGCGGCCGGAATACACGCCGCTCGAACGACACTACCGCATCGACATCAATACGGTCCCGCCAAGAATCAACGAGCGCCAGTGGAGACTGAAGATCGATGGATTGGTCGAGAAACCCCTGACTTTGACGCTGGATGACCTCCGGCAGTACGAGCCGATGCATCAGTTCATCACCCTCTCGTGCATCTCCAACCCTGTCGGCGGCGACCTGATCGGCACGACCCGTTGGACCGGCGTCAGCCTGCAACGCCTGCTGCCGGACCTGGGCCTCCGGCCCGGCGTCACCGACCTGAAGATCCGTTCGGCGGACGGGTTCTACGAGTTCGTTCCGCTGGCGACCATCCGGTCCGATGAGCGGGTGATGCTGGTCTATGCGTGGGATGGTGTGCCGCTTCTGGCCGAGCACGGCTTTCCCCTGCGGATTTACATCCCCGACGTGTATGGGATGAAGCAGCCCAAATGGATCGAGTCCATCGAGGCGACGGATCACTGGGAGCCTGGCTATTGGGTGGTTCGCGGCTGGGACAAGGTCGCGAGCATGAAGGCCACGTCCGTCATCGATACCGTCGCGGTCGATATGACCATTATCAACGCGAACCGGCGGACCCTGGTGCCCATCGGCGGGATCGCTCATGCCGGCGCCCGCGGAATCTCCAGGGTCGAGGTGCAGGTCGATGACGGCCCCTGGCAGCCGGCCATGCTGCGCACCCCGTTGTCACGCCTGACCTGGGTGATCTGGCGCTACGACTGGTCCTTTCAGCCGGGGGAGCATACGTTCACCGTGCGCTGTGCTGATGGTGACGGCACGCCGCAGATCGTCACGCCGAGTCCGCCCGCGCCCAGCGGCGCCACCGGCCTGCATAGCAGCAGACAGAGGCTGTGATGGCTCTGCCGGAATCATCATTGAGGTCTTTGTTCCCATGCATCTTCCGATGCGGAGGCAGCCATGAGCGTAGAAGAAGCCAAATACACGGTGCTTGAGAAAGAGGGGAACTTCGAGGTTCGGCAGTACGAGCCGTGCGTCGTCGCCGAGACCATCGTGGAAGCGGATTTCGACCGGGCGGGCAACATCGCCTTTCGCCGGCTTTACGACTACATTTCCGGCTACAACCGTAAGCGGGAATCCATTGCGATGACGGCGCCCGTAAGCCAGCAGACCGGCTCGGAGAAGATCGCCATGACCGCCCCGGTGAGCCAGCAGGCAGGCTCGGAGAAGATCGCGATGACCGCGCCGGTGAGTCAGCAGCGGTCCGAGGACAAATGGGCGATCAGCTTCATGATGCCCGCGCAGCACACGATGCAGACCCTGCCCGAGCCCATGGACCCGGCGGTGGTCCTGCGCGAGATCCCCGCCCGCAAGATGGCCGCCGTGCGGTATTCCGGGACCTGGGGCCGGGCGCGCTACGAGCAAAACAAGGCCCGCCTGGAGGCGTTCATTCGCGACAGAGGGATGAACATCGTCGGCGAGCCGATTTTCGCCCGGTACAACCCGCCATTCCTGCCGTTCTTTCTGCGACGCAACGAAGTGCTCATTCCCGTCGAGTAGCTCGGGACGTACCTTTTCAGGATTATTCCGCCTGAGACGGGCCGGGAAATTCGAGGCGGGAAAGCGGCAAATGCCATGTGGGGTGCACAAGAAGAAAGTGGCAGTGGAGGAGGGATGGACCCATTTGGGGCTCACACCGATTCGGAGTGAGTTTTGCACCGTCTGTCATGTCGAGCGCGGCGCGGCCTCCGGCCGCAACCAAAAATGCTTGCTAAAAAAACAAGATGTTGCGCCTTTGCAGCGCAGCGCAGCGCGGTCGAGACATCTGGCTGCGAATCTGGCGTGTCGTGAATTCGCGGCCAGATTTCTCCACTCCGGCCTTCGGCCTCCGGTCGAAATGACAAGGGGGCGGCCTTCGGCCTCCGGTCGAAATGACAACGAAAGGCCAAGAGTCATCCTGAACCGCTACCCCACCAGCCGACAGCGTATCGGGCCTGTCACAATCTTGTCGTGCACCCACCGTGTGGATGGTCGGCGCTTGTACTTGCAATCTCCCCTGTCGCTTGCTATACTACACGCGTGTAACGGTAAGCGGTATGAAGGCAAGCCGGCCCATGTATCATGCATCGCTGCGGGCCCAAAAGGAGGAGCAAAATGAGAACAGCAAGGCAAGCCATCCTGGTAGTCACGGCGGTATCGGTAGCTCTTCTCGTATTCGGCATCGGGACTCTGATCGCCCAGCCGGGGCGCTCGGGAAAGCCCGACCCGAAGAAACCCGTGCCCGCCACCGATGTCGTACTGGTGAAGAAGGTCAGTCTCAAGGGCGGTCGTCCGCCCGGCGCCGGTGCGGCGAAGAAGGTCGAGGCCGCGACGGGGCTCCTGGGGCAATCCGTCAAGGGAAAGAAGTACGCGGTCGTCGTGGGCATTTCCGATTACCCCGGGACGGGAAATGACTTGTCCTATGCCCACGTTGATGCAATCGATATGGCGGCGGCCCTGAACGACGTCTATAAGTTTGATCAGGTCACGTTGCTGACGAATCTCGACGCCACCCGCGAAGCGATCCTGAACGCCATTGGGGATCTGTCTCCGGGCTCGAATGATGAAGTGGTCTTTTTCTTCAGCGGTCACGGCATGAACGGCGCCGCCCAGGACGGCGACACGGAGAAGATGGACGAAGCACTTGTGGCCCACGATGGCAGCAAGCTCGTGCCCATCTGGGACGGTGAGCTGCGTGAGGCGTTCGCCGGCTTCGGGACCGACCGGATCGTCCTTATTTTCGACATCTGCCTGGCGGGCGGAATGGACGACCTCGCGGGGCCGGGACGGGTGATCCTCATGGCCTCGGGCGAGCACGGCTACTCCTACGAGGGAGAGCAGTGGGGCCACGGTGAGTTCACCTATTACCTGGTCGACCGGGGCATCGTCGCGGGGCAGGCGAACATCCATGATTACGATCACGACACGACGCTTTCCGAGCCCCAGCAGGTGACCGTCGAGGAGGCCTTCGATTATACAAAGGCCAACTGCTCGATGGACAGGCCGGTCATCAGCGACAACTTCGCCAACGACCTGCTTCCCTGAGCGTTCGTGACGGAGGACTTGGAGATCAGAACAAGGATTCGGATGCGTTCCTCGCTTCAGGCTTGCGGGCAGGCTTGCGAAGCCCTCGGTCAGGAGCGTCACGAACCCTGATAACCCGTCATTGTCCACTCCTATGCTCACTGGCGGCCTGTTGATTGCCGGACGTAATTCCTGTATATGTCCGGAAATAACGGTCATGCGCGGCCCGCGGCCCGGGTGCACGCGATTTCCCTTGAAGTAGAGGGGCCAATATGGCATATATAATAAGCATCAAGTCTGTGCGTGCTGCTTTGGCATTTTGGCGGTTTTCCGGGTTGTCGATGGGTACGCGTCTCGCTGTGTGGACTCTTTTGAGGAGGCTTGCCATGCGTAGAGAGTTGATCGTTCCGGTCTCTCTCCTTCTGGTAGTGGTCGCCGCCACTCCGCTTTTCGCCCAGTTGCCGGCCGGCTGGACCGGTAAGGATCAGGGCAGTCCCGCGGCCGCCGGAAGCGTGCAATACGACCAGGCCACGGAGACGTGGACGATCCGGGGCGACGGTACGGGCATCCGCGGCACGGCGGATCAGTTCTATTACGTGTATAAGGCCATGTCGGGCGACGGCGAACTCGTCGCGCGTATCGTCAGTCTGGACCCGGTGCTGGCCGACTGGTCGATGGCCGGCGTGATGATTCGCGTCATGCTCACGCCCGGCTCGCCCTATGCCTTCATGGGAGTGAGCGCCAATACCGACACCAAGGACCACGGCATCACGTTCTGGGGCCGCGAGGGGTTCAATGTGGCCGCGGACCACGAGAGCAGCGGGGCGGTGACCGCGCCCTATTGGGTCAAGGTTAAGCGGAGCGGAGACACGTTCGCCGGCTATTCTTCGCCCGATGGCAAGGAGTGGACGGAGCAGTACAGCACCGCAGCGCCCGGGATACCCAAGAGTACCTACATCGGCTACGCAGTCACGTCGGAGGTCGGCGGCAAGCTGATCACGGCCGTGATCGATCGAGGGCCTGCGAAGGCTTCGAGCCCCGCTCCTGCTGATGGAGCCCGGAACATCATGATGCCGCTGCTTCGATGGACGCCCGGCGTCGTAGGAATGTTTCACGATGTGTACTTTGGAACCAATCCGACGCCGACCGCCGCCGAGTACCAGGGCCGGTTGACCCTGGATCAGACGATGTATTTCCATGCGCCCGGCCTCATTCCCGGAACGACGTACTATTGGCGGATCGACGAGGTCGGCGCCGATAGCACGACGGTGTGGGCGGGGGACGTGTGGAGCTTCACGTCCGCGTCGGCGACGGCCTATGCACCCCAGCCCTGGAACGGCGTCCACGGCGTCGGCAGCGACGCGGACCTGGCCTGGACGGCAGGCGTGGACGCTCTGTCGCATGACGTGTACTTCGGCACGGACAAGGCCGCCGTGGCCGCCGGGGACGCAGGCACGTTCAAGGGCAACCAGCAGAAGACAACGTATGAGCCCGGCACCCTGGCGGAGAATACTGCCTACTACTGGCGGGTCGATGAGCACGACGCGGACGGCGTAGTTCATCCGGGCGAGCTCTGGAGCTTCCGTACCATCGGTCCGGAGGTTGGCGTCCAGGCCCAGTACTTCTCGGGCAAGGACGCCACCGGCATTCCTTTGCTGACGCGCGTCGAGAGCTCGATCGATCACGACTGGGGCAACGGCGAGGTGGCCGCCGGTCTGAGCGACGGGATATCGGCGCGCTGGACGGCCGACCTCGAAGCCCCGTTCACCGAGACCTTCCAGCTCATTACCGCCAGCGACGATGGCGTCAAGCTCTGGCTCGACGGACGGCTGCTCATCAACAACTGGACCGACCACGGCACCGCCGAGGACGTCGCCAGCGTCAATCTGGTGGCAGGCCAGATCTACCTGCTGGAGATGGCCTGGTATGAGAATAGCGGAGGCGCTGTGGCCAGATTGTTGTGGCAGAGCCCCTCTGTCAGCCGGCAGGCGATCCCGGCCGGCCCGCTGCAACTACCGCGGCGGGCCACCGCTCCCTACCCGGCGAATACCGCCCTGAACGCGCCCCAAACGCTCCTGCTTCGTTGGAACGCCGGCCAGGAGGCCAGCCACCACGATGTTTATTTTGGCGACAGTGCCGCGGCCGTAGCCGGCGCGGACGCCGCGACTACGGGCATCTACCAGGGTCGCCAGACCGTGGCGGCGGATACATTCAACGCCGGTGTGCTGGAATGGAACAAGACCTACTACTGGCGCATCGATGAGGTCAATAATGCCAGTGCAGACAGTCCGTGGGCCGGTTCCGTGTGGAGCTTCACTACGGCGGATTTCCTCGTGATCGACGATTTCGAGAGCTACACGGACGCGGAAGGCAGCTCCATTTACGAGACCTGGATCGATGGCTGGGCGAACAACACCAGTGGCTCGCGCGTCGGCTACCTCGATCCGCCGTTTGCCGAACAGATCATCGTGCACGGCGGCACGCAGTCCATGCCTCTCGACTACAACAACGTGAACGCGCCGTACTACTCCGAGGCCGAGCGGACGTTTGCCCGCATGCAGGACCTGACCGTCAACGGTGTCAATACTCTGGTGCTCTTCATCCGGGGCAAGGCAACCAACGATGCCGCCCCGTTGTATCTCGGGCTCGAAGACAGTGCCGGCAAGCTGGGTATCGTCAAGCATGCAGACGCGGGAGTCACGCAGGCGACGGCGTGGACGGAGTGGAAAATCCCGCTTAGCGAGTTTACCGCCGCCGGCGTCAACGCCGCCAAGGTCAAGAAGATGTATATCGGCCTGGGCGACAAGGCCCATCCGGTCCCCGGCGGCTACGGCCTGCTCTTCGTCGATGACATCCGGGTGATCAAGCCGTAACCAGGGATTCATGCGGTCTCCGGGGATCCTCTCCCTAATTCGAGGGCAGGGCCTGGAGCTTGATTTGCACGGTGAGCTCGCGGTCCTCGCGCAGAACCGTCAACCGCAGCGTGTCACCCACTTCGTGATCATCGACGACACGAAAGAGGTCATTCGTATTGCGCACCGGCTTGCCATCTGCGGCGACAATCACATCGCCCAGCACGATTCCGCCGTTGCGGTCGCGCCCCATCGGGCGCAGCCCCGCCTTGTCGGCCGCGCCATCCGGAACGACCGCCCAGATCAGAGCGCCCTGGAGGCCGAGGCGCCGAACCAGGGAGTCGTCCGCCAGGACCACGCCCAGGCCCGGCTTGCGCGCCTTCTCGCCGCGAATGATGCGCGGAACGATCCGATTCACCACGTCGATCGGCACGGCGAACCCGATGCCGGCGTAAGCCCCGGACGGGCTGACGATCGCCGTATTGATGCCGATCACCCGTCCCGCGCTATCGAGCAGGGGGCCGCCGGAGTTGCCGGGATTGATGGCGGCATCGGTCTGAATCACGCCCTGGATGGGCCGGCGCGTGACGGACTCGATCTCGCGGCCCAGGCCGCTGATGACGCCGGTCGTCAGCGTCTGGTCGAACCCGAAAGGATTGCCGATGGCGAAGACCTTCTGGCCCACCTGGAGGTCGTTCGACATGCCGAGGGCAATCGGCGGCAGCAGACGCTTCGGGGCGTCGATCTTGAGGACGGCGATCTCCTTGTCGGGCTCCACGCCGACCAGGTGCGCGTTCCACGCGGACTGATCGGCGAGCGTTACCCGTGCCGCCTGGGAATCGGCGATCACGTGGTAGTTCGTTACGATGTAGCCGTTCTCGTCCCAGATAAAACCTGAGCCTGTGCCCTGGGGGATTTCCAGCGGCCGCAGACTGAAGAAGTCCTGCCGGATCGCCATGCTCGTGATGTACACCACGGACGGTGATACGCTTTTGAACAGCGCGATCGTGTTCTGCTCGTCCGGCGCCAGCTCGCCGCGGGCCGTAACCGCACGGGGCACCGCCCGCTGATAATAGATATCCGAGAACCAGTTCCTTGCCTCGTTGAACAGGACCAGCGCGACCAGGATCAGCAGAATGATCGTCAGCCGCGTCTGGCGGCTTGATGTTCTGATGGAATGGGAGTAATCCTGATTCGGTTCCATAGCAGCTCGCTCCAACCTTTGTTTCCATGCCCCGCCCCGCAGCCAACGACGGCGCTGCGGATTGGCAGTGCACCATAATAGAACGGCCGCTGTGGCTTGTCAAAGCCTCTTGCGTGAAGCGCCCTCTCACGGGCGTCAGGGCATGGGCTCGAGCTTGACGTCCACCTCGATCTTCCTGCCCTCGCGCAGAACGGTCATCTTTATGGTGTCGCCGACCTTGTGGTCGTCGATAATGCGGAAGAGATCGTCCGTCGTGCGGACGGGCTCGCCGTCGACGGCGATGATCAGGTCGCCCAGCACGAGCTTGCCGCCGTCGGCGCGTCGGGTCGCCCGCAATCCGGCTTTGTCGGCGGTCGTGTTCGGGGAGATCGTGAGAATCAACACGCCCTCAAGGCCGAGCCGCCGGACGATGTGATCTTCCGCCGTCGTTACGCCCAACTGCGGCTTGGGGACCTGCTCGCCCCGAATGATGTGCGGGACGATCCGGTTGATGCAGTCGATGGGCACGGCGAACCCGATGCCGGCGTACGCGCCCGTCGGGCTGAGGATCGCGGTATTCATGCCGATCACGCGTCCGGCGCTATCGAGCAGGGGGCCGCCGGAGTTGCCCGGGTTGATGGGAGCGTCGGTCTGGATCACGCTCTTGATCGGACGGTTGGCCGCGCTGGTGATCTCGCGGCCCAAGCCGCTGATGATCCCTGACGTCAAGGTCTGGTCGTAACCGAAGGGATTGCCGATGGCGAACACCTTCTGGCCGACCTGGAGGTCGCTGGAGGTGCCGATGGCGATGGGCGGCATCAGTTCGCGCGGTGCGTCGATCTTCAGCACGGCGATATCCTTGTCCGGATCGGTGCCGACGCGCACGGCCTTCCACGTGGATTGGTCTGTCAGGGTCACGATGACATCCCGGCTGTTCTCGACCACGTGGTAGTTGGTAACGATGTAGCCGTTGGGGTCCCAGACGAAGCCGGAGCCGGCGTCTTTCTCGATTTCCATCGCGCTGAAGCGAAAAAGCGACTTCTCCTGGTGAATCTGCGTGCTGGTGACGAATACGACGGAGGGTGAGATGGTCTTGTACACATCGATGGCGTTCTGCTCCTCCGCTGCCAGATCGCCGCGCGCCGCCACCAGGCGAGGAGCGGCATTCTTGTAATAGACGTTGCTCGGGGAGAACCACTGTTTGGTCGTGGTGACCGCGGCCAAGACGACCAGCATGAAGGCGCCGACCGTCAGCACCGCCCGGGCATACGATCGTGAGATTCGGCTTGAGGACAAGTCATTCTGATTCGGTTCCATGGCAACTCACTCCACTGCTTTTCGTTTGCTGTGCCGCTCGGCGGCGCACACGCGCCGTGGGCGGGCAGCAAATGATGATAGAGCCATCGACAAGGGCGGCGAAATAAGGAAAAACATGCGCCGAAATGTGGAAATGACGGCTGCTACCGATTCTGATTGAATTCTGCGCCGGAGTCAGCCAACCGCGGAAGGGTTGGGGTTAGGGGAGGTCCGGGGAGCCGGGGGAGCCGCCGGAGTGCGTGCTGGGGTGCCAGTTGGCGGGATCGCCGAGGGCGTTCGGGTCCACGGCGGCGGGGGTCCTGACCGTGAGCGAAAAGCCGCCGCCGTCGGTGGAATCGTACCAGTCGTCGCGGTACTCGAAACTGTGAATGGTTCGGCCGGCGGCATCTTGCAGCTCGATGCGCTCGCCGGCGTTGTTCAGACTGCCGGTGTATTGGCCCACGACCGGCAGACCGGGGCCATACTTCGCTTCGAAGGCGGCGCTATCTCTGACCACTACGCAATAGCCGCCGGGCGCAAGCTCGAAACTTGGAAATGTAAAGTCGACACCATCGGTGAATCGGACGAGATTCAGGTGGATCGCCCGGTCGCCGATGTTGGTCAGCTCGATGTACTCGGTGTTTGGGTCGTCAGAGTTGGCCGTCTCGGCGGGATGGTACATGAGCTCGCTGATCCGCAGGCTCTCGGCCACCGGCCCGACGGCGAAGACCGCCTCGTTCAAAGCACTCCAGCGGAGGTCGACCAGCGCTCGGGCTTTGATCCGGCCGCTCTCGGTGAGGGGAACCGGTCCGGTGTACATGCCACCCTGCGACGGCATCTGCAGCGGCACGGATTCCTCCGCCGCCAGCTCCACGGAAATCAGGAAATCCGCGCTGGAGGTGGAGACGTTCATCGCGTGGATGGCCAGGAGATTGTCGCCCGCCCGCAGCACATTCTTGAAATCGGCGACCTTGAAACTCTGTAGCTCCACGGCCGCCTCCTCGGGGTTCTGGGCGTTGGCGGCCGAGTTCCATGCCGGGGTGCCCGTGAAGTTGCGCCGGGCGATTTCCACCCCGTTGAGGTACGCGATGAAGCCGTCGTCATAGCGGACTTTCAGTGTCATGCCGACCATGTCCGGGACGCTGCGCGGGAAGCTGAAAGGAATCCGCAGGTAACAACTGCTCTGGAGGTTATGCATCTGGTTTTTGACATTCAGGCTGATGAACGGCCTGTAGTCGGAGCCCCGGTCGTAAAAGCCGACGCCGCCGCGACCGCCGGTCACGGACATCCAGGCAGAATCATCGAACGGCCCGCCGCTGCGCCACGCGTCATCGATAGCTTCCGTGGGTATGAGCACGCGCTTGGGGGCGTTCTCCGGCACCAGGGTCGTGCCGGTAATCGGGATAATTGGTCCCAGGAACAGGCGTGGGTCCGAGCCGTCCAGGGTGTAGAAAATGGTCCCGTCGCCGGTCATGCCCAGCTCGAAGCCCTCGTCCACGTGTTCACCCTGGCGGCTGAAGGCGGGCGGGGCCGGTGCGAATTCCGTCGCAATCTGGCCGTCCATCCACTTGAGCCGGTCCGCCAGCCAGCCTTTCATCCAGGTGATTTCCTCGCGATAAGTCTTGGCGATGTACCAGTTGGGCCAGACGTACAAACCGAGGATACGCCACTTCTCGAAGTTTCGCTTGGCCGGCTCGTCGAGCAGCGTGGCGTAATCTTCGATGATCCCCAGCAGTCGCTCCGTGGTAAACAGGCCCCGGCGCAGACCGAACCATCGGTCGGCATAGCGCAGCTTGAACTCCGGGTCCTCGAAAAGCCGGCGCCAGTACGGGTAATCGCCCTCGCCGAGCTGGCTGTTGTACCAGCCGGTCGGGATCCAGCCGTTGAGGTAATTGGCGTTGCCGAGCGAGAGGTCATAGTCCCAGACGGGTCCCATGTAGAGCTTGCCGCTACGGTCCTTGCAGAAATAGGTGCTCAGGCGAAAGCCGTCGATGTTCTTGGTCAGCTCGATAACGATGTGGTTATCGATGAAGGAATCGGCATCGATGAATTCTGCATAGCCCTCGGCCGGGTCCTTGAAACTCGGCCCATAGAGCGCGGCTTCGAAGGCGATCATGTAGTTCTTGATCCAATCCTTTTGCAGGGTCGTGAGCTCCCGGCCGTTGGGGTCCGTGTAGATCAGGCTCTGGCCCCGGCTCGTGTTGAAAGTCTGGTCGTCCCCGTCGAGTTTATCCTTCTTGATAATGTACCCGCCGGAGATTTGCGGCTCGGCGTTGTCGCTGGGCTCAATCGGCGTGATGTTGACCCGGTTCGGGCCGATTTTGATCTTTTCCATGAACACATACACGCCGACGTAGTCGTCCATCGTGACGACGCCGTCGTTCGTGTTCAGGAACATCTCGATAAAGCGCGTGTGTGCCGCCCAGCGTCCGAGCTCGTTGCTCCACTGGTAAGCGAGCACGTTGCGCATGAGCGACTTGTCGGAGTACATGCCCTGGAGGACCCAGTCCGATTCGGGCGCAAAGCCCAGGATCGAGACGTTCTTGCCGTCGCCGCGCTCGTCCTGCGTCTCGAAATGATACTGCTTCTTCGCAAAACCCGAGGAGCTCTTGCCGCGCACGTTGATAGCCGCCGGGCCGGAGAAATCGACCGGGCCCGCAAGGGCGGCCCGGGCGTCAGCCCCGAGGTCCATGACGAACGTGTATGCGGCGGTGGAACTCATGGAAACGCCTTTGCCCATCGTATCGATCACGGCGATCGGCAGGGGAGAGGTGAACGTCCGGAGGTCCGGGCTGATGAAGACGTAGCGCGCCACGCTCATGTCGCTCTGCCGCCACCCCGGCTTCGACGCGACGGCTTTCAATGTCATAGCCTTCGAGACGGGAATCGGCGCCATATAGATCAAGCCGGCGGGCACGCCCCTGACCTGGCTGAGCGGGTTGCTGCCGTCGGTCGTGTAGTAGATCGTTGCCCCCTCCGTAGCCGTCGTGAGCGTCACGGTCAGCGGCGCCGTGCACAGAGCGCTTGGGACGCTGATCTGGGGCTCTTCGACGATACCTTCGTACGTGTCGAGATTGGTCGCACCGGGTGTCGGGACGGCCATGAAGCGCAGCTCCGCGCCCCCATCGGGGTACCGCCCGTAGGAGACATCCACCCGCTGCTCACCGAAGGACAGGCTGTCCTTCAGAGTCACGCCGTCGGGGGCGACGAGGGCCACGTTCTCGCCCTGGTCGTTGAGTCGGAAGCCGGCGTGCAGGCCGGGGGCGGTGATATCGCCGTCCGCCCAAATCAACAGATACCCGCGTGCGGTAATGGTGGTGGCGGCCGGTTTGTCCGTCGGGATTTGCCATTTCGTTGGCCGGGACAGGTCGTCCGTCAGATAGAATCCGCCCAGATCGACGGCCACGGAAACCGGATTGTAGAGCTCAATCCAGTCCTCGTGGTGACCCTGCGGGTCTGTGACCGAGTGACTGTTGGACGCCAACAGCTCATTGACCACGACCCGGACGACCGGCTGACGGCTCGGTTGCGCGAGACCATCCGCATCAAGGCCCGGCACCAGGACGGTCAGAAAGAGTCCGAGAAAGTACCTCATTCTGCCCATCCTGTCGACTCCCACTGACCGGTTGCACTGCCACAGCGAACGGAATCGGAACTCGCCGGGTGCGCCACGCACACCCGGTGGTACCATACTGAACTCCGTGGCGGACGCCGGGAACCTGGCAGTCCCTAAGCGACACCCGCCACGACCCATTTTATCCGATTTAACACCCCCAAGTCAAGCCGCCCGTCTGACCGATCCTCCGACGAATTCAGAGCCATGAAGAGCGCGAAGAGAACACGAAGGCGAGTGGGAGCGGCAGTTGGCGATTCAAACTCCCGCGCCGGCCGAGGTACCGGCGTCGGCTCTTGCCTTTTGCCGGTCCGTCGACGAAAATAGAACTTGCCACGTGCGGAGCGTTCCGCTTGGTGAGGCGAACGAATGGAAATGCGTACGATGATTAGTCATCTTTTTGCACGGGGCTTGGATGAAGGCGTTTGACCAGTCCGGCGGGGGCGAGCAGGCGCGACGGAAGCGGGCACGGCGGCCCCGATATCGAGGGACCCATCCGAAGAGCTACGCGGAAAAGTACAAGGAGCACGACCTCGAGGCCTACCCGGAGATCGAGGCTCACCTGCGAGACAAAGGCATCACGCCGGCGGGCACGCACGTCCCTGTCCTGATGGAAGAGGTCATGGTCTGCCTGAGGCCCGCGCCCGGCGACATCGTCGTGGATTGCACCGTCGGCTATGGCGGCCATGCACGGGAGTTTATCCGGCGCATCGGGCCCACCGGAAAACTGATTGCCCTGGACGTCGATCATGCCGAGCTCGAACGCGCCCGCCGGCGGCTCAGCGGGGCGGATGTGCCCGTGAGCTTTTACCACAGCAACTTCGCCGGTATCGCCAAGGTGCTGAAGAGAGAGAACCTCGATGGTTTCGACATCATCTTCGCCGACCTTGGCGTTTCGAGTATGCAGATCGACAACCCCGAGCGGGGGATGAGCTACAAGCAGGAAGGCCCGCTCGACATGCGGATGGACGACCGGATCAAGCGGACCGCCGCCGATTGGCTCAACAGCCTTTCCGAAGAGGAACTTGCCCAAGCCTTGTGGGAATTGGCCGATGAGCCGGACCATCGGCAGATCGCCCGCCTGATCGTTACCCGGCGTGCTGAGGAGCCGATCACGCGGACCTCGCAGCTTGTTCAACTGATTTTTGATGCGAAGGGCCTGACCGCGAAAGCCTGGCGCCAGCAGCATCGCACCTCGAAATCCGCCTCTCTGCATCCCGCCGCCCGCACGTTCCAGGCGCTGCGCATCCTGGTCAACGACGAGCTCGGCTCCCTGAAAGAACTGCTACGAGTCGCCCCATACTGCCTGCATCCGGGCGGCCGGATCGGCATCATCAGTTTCCACAGCGGCGAAGACCGTCTCGTCAAGCAGTCATTCCGCGACGGCGTCCGCGACAGTGTGTACGAGTCTGCGGCCGAAGACGTCATTGTCCCGCAACCCGAAGAAATCCGCGCCAACCCCCGCAGCGCCTCCGCCAAGTTCCGTTGGGCCCTCGCCAAATCCGCTTAGAACTCAAACTCCCGCTGCTGAAGACGACCCGAGTCATGTTTTCCCTTCGGCGCGTCAGCGGGGAAGGCAGAAAGACCAGACACCTGAGGAAACTGCTCATTGCTTGAATCCACGAACGCCGTGGAATCTATGAAGCAAAGGGCGGAATTCCGGCATAAAAGAAAGGAGACTCGATGCGAACCGATGAGGCGATAGCGCTGATTACCGTGCGGAAAGCCGAAGAGATTTATCAGGCCCAGGGCCAGATCGAGAACGGCACTTTCCAAGGCCGATGGCACTTCTCCTTCGGCGAGTATTACGATCCCCGGTATGAACGTTTCGGCACTTTGCGCGTTTTCAACGACGATACTCTTTCACCCGGTGCCGTCTGGCCGCTGCATCCGCATCGCGATATTGAAGTGGTCACGTACTGTGCCGCCGGAGAGTTCCGACACGCTGATGAGCATGGCGAAGGCGGCATCCTCCGGAAAGGCTGGGTGCAGCATACCACGGTGGGAAGAGGCATGTTCCACTCGGAGTTGAACAATCGGCCCGACCAGCCCATGCGTTTCATCCAGATGTGATTTATCCCGCAGAAGCGCGGGCTCACGCCCTCGGTAGAGCAGAAGAAGGTCAAGAAAGATGAGCGGACCAACAGACTGCTGCCCTTGGTCTCCAACGAGGATCCGGGGAGCCTGCCCATTGCCTCGGATGCCAAGGTTTATTCCTGTTTCCTGCAGAAGGGAAAGACCGTTGCTTATCCATTCAAGGAAGGCTACGGGGGCTATCTCTATGCCGTGGAGGGAGGCAGCGTTTCCGTGAACGGCCAGACTCTGCATCACCTTGATGCCGCCATGATCCGTCAGACGGCCGAGCTTTCCATCACGGCTGAGGATGAGGCGGAATTGTTGCTGGTCGTTGTGCCTTTGCAGTAGGTCCCGGCGCCGGTCGTCGCCGACTCGTGGTGTGCATGGCCGAGTGTCTGCTGAACCGCAGCCTTTTCGGATCGGCGCACAGCTTGATCATACACCATCCGAGAGCGCGCGGGCACGCATGGTCTAAGCAGTCTGTTCGGAGGAATCCACGTCCTGTGCCCCGTGGAATCGGCTCCGAAGGCTGCCTGCGAAACACAACCACACCAGCGACAACCCGGCGGCGGAGGCGGCTAGGCGTACCTGGCTGTGCCCCACCCAGGTGCACCGAACGCCGTGCATGACCCTTTCCATGGTGGAGAGCTGGCGGGCCTGTAATTTTACGTCGCGTTCGGCCCCTGCGCCGCCAAGGTAGAGGTGTCGGGCCAGGTCCGCAGCGCCGAGGAACATCACATCCGGCGCCTCGGCTTTCGTTCTCGCCACGAGCTCCCGCAGCAAGAGCAAATCCCTGTCCAGGTTCGGGTTGGCGGCTTCCACGAAGTTCCACCGGTGACTGCATACCACGATTGGCTCCCGGCTGACGAGCGCCCGGTGAACCGCCTGCATGGTCGCCTCCAGATACTTTTGAGGCGCCACGCGGGTCCGGGCCGGCTCAAAGTTCACGTTGCGTACGATTCCCCTTACTCCGGCGATCTCCACCCCGTAATCCCAGCGCCGTCCGGATTGCATCACCTTGCCGTCGGCGTCGGCCAGCCGAATCGGACGCTTGATCGAGTCCAGGAACCAGAGTCCGTCGAGCGCCATGGCATGCAGCGTGTTGGTATCGAAGACATAGCTCGGCGCGGTGACAATCGTCGCCCGCACGCCCAGCTTCGCTTCCATCAGAGCCAGACCCGAGGCAATCATCTCCCGCTGCTGCTCCACCGGCAGCGCTTGGGCCGGATACGCCGACGCATCCACGAACGAGGCGCCGATGAAACGCCGCCGCGGATCGTCGCTGCCTTGCCACTCGGGCTCCTTGCGGCCGGGAATACGGTGGTCGCGACACGCTTGCCGGAAACCCGGGCGGTCCTCCTGCAGCACGCTCAGCCACAGGGGGATGTTGCTGTGCTCCCGGCCGTGAAATTCGATATCCACCAGTCCGGCCTCGTGCAGCTCACGGAGCCGCGCGGCGACCTCGGGCTTGTCCCGATAGCAGTAGCGCCAAGAATAGCCGGTGTATTGTTTCTCGGCGATCTCCTCAAAATTGGGCTCGGCCGGACAAAGATAGGTAGTCAACACCAGAGGTCTGCCGCTCGCATCGGTCACCGACGACAGCGTCTCCTGCAGCTTGTCCAAATCCGCGACGGTTTCCAGGGGGCTGGTCTCTCCCCAGTCATCACTGCTGATGACGAGCACGGGGGGCGTCAGGCATGACTTCTGCGCAAAGTACCACAGGCAGTGTTGCTTGCCCGTGAGGATCGCCAGAACGATGGCCGAAGCTACGAAAAAGCCGAATGCATAGTTCCGCGAAGCCCCCAGCCGAGCCCACCTGCTCTCACAGCGCTGACCTGCTATTTCCACTCTGCGCCGGTTCTCCCGCACCACGACGACCTCCTGATCTAATCAGAGCGTCAGTTTTCGACCGCTGGGCCGTATCGGCATTCGCCCGTTTCCCGCCTGCGCGATCGTGTCACGCGCCGCGCCCCGATTTGTCGTGTGCCCGTCAGAGCATAACGGAAACGCCTTGCGGCGTCACTACAAACCCCAGGCTCGCACGCGGTCAAGGCTTGCCGGGCGTGGGCGGGGCGGCTTTCCAGTTGGCCGGGTCGTTGCCGCTGTGGCCCTGGTCGGGATAGACCCGCTGCAGAGCGGAGCCTTGGCCGTCCGGGCCCGCGGGCCAGGGAGGCACGTCGCTGTAGATTACCTCGTCCACGATGACCCAGGCAATGGGATCGTTCGGGTCGCCGCCGGGCTGCGACTTCTCCAGGGCCAGGCGCTCCCCGGCGTTCGAGAGATTGCCCGTCCAGGGACCGACGATCTGCGTGCCGGCCGTCAACGCGCCCGCCTGGTAGGCAGCCGTGAAGGCGCTGAGCCGGGCGGTCTCGACGGCCGGGTCGAAACCGACAATGACCAGCCGGCCGCTCGCGGGGATCGAGGTGCCGACGGGGAAGTCGTAGTTCACGGCGCCATTGAGCCGCCAGGCCACGTCCGCCGGGCCCAGATTCACTTTCGTAGTAAATCGATTATGGAGCTCCACATACTCTTCATTCGGATCGACCGGATGATACATCAGCTCATCGATCACGATGTCGAGCACCGGGTTGCTATTGTCCGCGCCGCGTGACGGCTTCAGGCGGAACCAGTACGGGCCGCCGTCCGGGAAGCGGCCGAGCGAGAAGCTCGGCTCCTGGGCCTTGAACGAGACCGCGTCCACGATCCGGTCCTGGGCGGTGCCGGGCAGATAGGACAGAACCAACTCCTCACCGTCCTGGCTCAGGCCGAAGGCGGCGATGTTATCGAAGGTCACACAGCCGCGGGCGGGGACGGACACCGCCGGAATCGCCCACTTCTTCGGCTCCCCCACGTTGTCGCTCAGATACCAGCCCGCGAGGCTCACGCTGGGGCCCGTCGGATTGTAGATCTCGATCCAGTCGTTGCCCTGCCCGGGCTGTGACGGCTCGGGGGCGGTATTGGCCATGAACTCGTTGATCAACACCGTGGCGGCGAGCCCGGGGTCGTCTTTGCCCGGGGAGCCGCCCATAAACGCGCTGGCCCGCCAATTGCCGCCATAGTTCAGGGAGCCCTGCGGCTCGCCCGGCAGCGCGGACTCCAGCGGGACGAGCGAATGTCCGCCGCCATCGGCAGCCAGTGGCCAGCCCCGGCCGTCGCCGTACTCGAATTCCGCAATCGTGCCGTTCCAGGTGTCCACGAGCGCGACGATCTCGCCGTCGTTGGCGAGCTTGCCCTGGTACTCACCGGCAATCAGTCCCGAGAGGGTCGAGCCGTAGCGCGCGAGGAAGGCCTGCTTGTTCTTGACGACAAGGACGAATTGGCCGGGCCCGAGCGTCTTGACGCTGCCGGCCGCAAAGTCAAACGTGATGCCGTTCGTGAAGGAGACGCTGCTCAGGTTGAGCGTCTCATCGCCGATGTTCTTAAGCTCGATGAACTCGAATTCCTCGTCGTTGACGGTGTCATCGGGCCGGGCGGCCGGATTGTACATCAGCTCCGTGACGCGCAGGTCCGCCAGAATTCCGGCGGCCAGCGGCGCGCCGGCGACGAACTGGATGGGGTTGGACCAGTTGCTCCAGCGGCCGGTGTTGTCCTTCATCCGGCAGCGGACGCGGTAAGTCCGCCCGGCTTTGACCGCGGACGCGGGAATCGTGATGTCGCTGTTGAAAGTCTTGATCTCGTCGCTTTCCCAGGCGGCGTCGATCTCATACCTGCCCGGCTCCTTGCGCTGGACACGCGGCGTCACCGGCGGGCTGCCCGGCGTGCCAGCCTCGGACTTCTCGCCGGTCAGGCGCACGTCGATGAAGGCATCGGAGCTGCCGCCCAGCGTGACGTTGAGCACCTGGACGGCCACGATGTTCGTGCCCTCCTTCAGCAGCGCCCGTGGATCGGCGGGCTCCGCCCGGACGAACTCGTAGTTCTCGGTCTGGGTCGTGGCAGTCGCGTTATACGGCAGGTTCTCGCCGGAGACGTTGTCTGAGTAAGCGAGCTTGCCGTTGATCCACAGGTTGACGCCGTCATCGTACTTCACGTCAATGAGCAGCTTGTCGAACGCATCGAGATCCGCCACGTTGAACGTCTTGCGGAGATAGATTGTGGAATAGTTGTTTCTCATGTCGCTCAGGGTGGTGGCGAGGAAGTCCTCACCGTAGCCGATGGCCCCCTGACCCGTCAGCCAGGCGGAGTCGTCGAAGCCGAGCTGGCGCCACGCGCCCGGGGTGGTGGAAGGCTCGCGCAGCCCTTTGAAATACTTCCACGTGGAGCCCTCCGGCACGAGGTTCAAGCCGGTATCACCACTGGTGGCCACGAAGGGCTGCGAGCCAAATGTGACTTCGGCAATCCGCCATTTCATGGCGCCGAAGGTATTGGCGCCCTGTGGATCGCTGAAGGGTCCGGCGGTGAATTTCAGGGCATTGACCGGGAACTCGGCGGGCCCGGTAGCGCTGATGGTCGGCCGGTTGGGGATGGCGGCGTCGGCGGCCCGGCTGTTCATATAGCTGCCACGCTCCACGACGAAATCCTTCATCACCTGGACCATGCCCCGAAAACTCCGCTCGTAGTGGTGGTCGACTGCCGACTCGTAGAAGCGGCCCTGGCCCGCCTTGTAGTTCGCCTGCTGGTCGATGTACTTGGAAAAGGCCCCATTGCCGACGACCCAATGATAGTCCCACATGGCCCGGTCGGCGTCGACCATCGAGAGCCCGCCCGCCGGGTCACTGATGATGGCGGCGTACTCGTCGATCAACTGGTTCATCTGGTCGGGGTTGAACAGCAGGTCGACGAACTCCCGCACGCGGTTCTTGTTCTCAATATCGATGCCGCTATGTCGGAAGACGCCCGCCCGGCTGAAGGGATCGGTCATGTCGCTGCCGTTGTAATACGTCGTCCACGTCAAATCGACGTCCCACGGGAGCTGCCACCATTGATTCGTTTCGGGGTGATGGTAGAGGAACCAGTTCTTGCCGGTGATGTCGCCGTGATGGACCGCCTGATAAACGGCAAAAAGGGCATAGTAGGCGTCGAGGTTCACGTTCTGCCGCCACCACTGTTCCGAGCCACCCGGGTACATGCTGAGGAACTGATTGAGGTCGGACTGGTCGGACGGCTGGGTGGGTCCCTGGTTGTTGCGGTCGTGCCGGCCGCTGTCCATCTTGAAGAGGTTGCCGTCGGGCAGGTCGTGCTCCTCGAGGAACCGGCCGTCCATCTGCTCGATCGTCATGTACAGGCCCCAGAAGTCGCCGTCGAACTGGGTGCCGCTGGTCGTCAGCGGCGTATGGGCGGCGTTCTTGGTGCCATCTTCATTCTGTTCGTCGATGATCCGGAAGTGCAGGTAATTCGTCTTGGAAGCGGGGCAGCCCGCCATGTTGAACAGCCGGAACGATAGCGCCTCGAACATGCCCTGCTCGCCGCGCTGTCCGAAGCTGCCCTGCTGAATGCACGCGGAGAAGTTCAGCTTGTCCCACGTGGTGGCATACGGATTCCCATAGTCATCGCGCGCCTGGAAGTAATGCCCGCGCTGGAAATCGAACTTCCACATGTTCTTGCCCATCGAATACCGCCAGACGCCGCCTCTCATGCGGTAGCGGATGTGGTCGTAGACCTCGCCGTCGTAGACGATCGTCCCGTACCACCTGAATTCCCAGCGCTGCGGGTCGGAGCCTCCGAAGGAGAATCGCTGCAGCCAGGTGGCGTTCTCCACGTCGGATTTCTTGCTGAGCAGGTGGTAGACGGGCAGGCTGCGCATCACCTCGGCGGGGAACTCGATGACCGGGGAGACACCGGGCTGATAAGAGCCGCGCCAGGCCGGCACACCGTCGTAGACGAAGTAAGCGAAGTTCGGCTGCGGGTCGTCCGCGTATGGCACGGTGACGTTGTTGCCGAGCGTGTCCGCCACGGTGATCTGGTAGCGGATGAGCCGGCGGTGCGTTTGAATCGAGGACAGCAACTCAGCGGTATAGATATCGTCCTGGGCGCGGACGTCGCCGTCGAGCCCGTCGTCGTGCATGTCCACGGAGATCCAGGAGGTGCGGTACAGGGAATCCGTGCGGGCGATGTACGAGCCCGGGTTCACGATCTGGTACTTGAGAGTGACGTTGGCGACGCCGTCGGGGTCGGTGACTTTGGCCGTGACGGTCACGACCTGGCCGCTCTTGGGCTGCTTGGGTGAATGGCCGACCTGTCGGATGCACGGCGGGAGGTTCTCCGCGAACACGGCCGTGTTCGCCGCCGCCGGGGTGGGCAGGGCGGAGCGCCAACTGCCGCCCAGATTATTGTCAAACGCCGGATTCACGAGCTGCATGGACGAGCCCGTGCCGGGCTGGTTCTCCGCCACCGGGTCGCCCACCGTCGGCCACGGGAATCCGAGCTTGTACTCGACCTCATCCACCACCGCGTCCGTCGCATCGCAGAGAACGACCTTCTCGCCGTCGTTCGCCAGGCGGCCCGCGGACGGCCCGAAAACCAGATTGCGGGCGAGCGTCGTTCGTGCGGTGTTCCACTTGGCGCGAGCCGCATCGGGGTTCTCCGCCACGATGATGTACGCGCCGGCCGCCAGCGTCGTGTTGGTGGGGAAGGTATAGAAAATGCCTTCGGTGAGCTGCCAGCCGGAGATGTCAACGTCGGTGTCCCCCGCGTTGTAAAGCTCCACGAACTCGACCAGTTCGGTCTTGACGTCGGGGTTGACGTGCAGTTCGTTGATGACCACCGTCGCGCCGGCCTGGGCCCACGTATTCGCGAACAGGGCGAAGTCCACCATGTTCACGTCCCCGTTGCCGTTCAGGTCCGCCGGGCTTGGGCCGCCGGCCAGCCAGTCCTCCGAAAACCGCTGCACGTCGGCGGCGTTGACCACGCAATCGCCCGTCAGATCGCCCAGGGGGCACTTCGCCTGCACCAGGCACAAACAGAACACCGCCGCCACGACTGTCGAAAATGGGAACCTCGTTGATGTGAGCACGTTCATCCTCTTCCATTTTTCAGGTTATAGTGTCATCTGGGCCGCTCGTGCACGCCCAGACCCCGGCGGCCCGTGGACCGCACTCGCACCCGCCAAAGTGTCATTGTATCCGATTTGTCACCTCCGAGTCAAGCTCAAACCCTACCTGGGCACTTGTTTTGGGACCCAGCCCGTGGTTGCCATTAGTCGTTGCCCACTCGTGACTTAGCGAGGCACCCGGGTGTCCCGTTCGGTGCCTGACGCGACCCTCGTGACACCAGCCCGGGTCCCGTTACCCGTCGCGTATTCACTTGTCACCATATATTAAGACGCTGTCCGGGCCTAAATCGCCTTACCATTTTCTCATTTTCCGCCTTCGGACCCGTCAATAGGCTCACAGGCCGAGCAGACGCCGGATGTTGCCGCCGAGGATCAGGGCCTCCTTCTCCGGTGGCAGCTTGAGCAGGCGGATCTTGTACAGCTCGACCCGGGCATCGACCAGCGGGCCGTCGGAGCCGAAGATCAGCTTCTCGCCGGCAGTTCCCGCGCCGCCTGCTCCAGGTATGTCACGAAGACAACGGACGAGGTGTCGAGGTACAGGTTCGGGATCTGCCGGGCCGCCTCGATGGCCCGCACGTGCTCCCGCCAATTCTGCGAGGCGAAGCAGCCCAGGTGGGCCAGGATGAAGGGCACCTTCGGATGGGACCGGACCACTTCCAGGCTCGCGTCCACGGTCGGCGGATGAAAGAGGATCGGGATGCCCAACTCCGTTGCCGCCTCAACCATTTCCTCCGACGGCACACCGTGGAGCTTCAGCCCCTTGAGTCCGAGCCGGCGGACCTCGTGCCGCAGCAGGTCGCGGATCCGGCCGGCCTCGGTCTGCGCATCGTGCTTGGCAAAGCCGATGAATTTCGTCGGCCATTGTCGCACGTAGCCCGCGATCTCCTCGTTGGCCTCAGTATAGGTCGTGTTATTGATGGGGAAGATGATGGTCTGGTCGATGCCCGCCTCTTCCATTCGGCGGAGGGTCCGTTGCGGGTCGTTGTAGGTCGTCCACGGATCGCTTGGGGGCCCATCCTTGCCGTAGTTGAGCCCGCGTCCGGCGTGGCAATGGGCATCGATAATCCGGGGCCGCACAGCTTCCGCCGCGGATAGGACCTGCCCGGCAAGAGACCAAGCTGTGCCCGCTCCAAGACCTCGATGGATGAACTCGCGTCGATTCATCGAACCTTCCTTTCCTATACCCGTCCCGCCGCTTGCGGCTCGTGCCGACTCGCTCCAACGGAACCCCACCATCCTAAACCGCCTCACCCGCCGTGTCCACACCCCACCCGCCCCGCGAGTCCGCAGAGCCTCTAACCGAGTGACATCGGCGCCGGCCTCGATTCTAACCGTACTATACCGGGGCTGCTGAGGAGCTGCCATCCGTGCATGTCTCTGCTGCCTACGATTACCTGGGCCGGCGGGTCGCCAGGACCGTCTACGGCTCGCCGAATGTAGTCACCAAGTACGCCTACGACGGCGACCGCATCATCGCCGAGTACGACGGCAGCGGCACGCTCCTGCGGAAATTCATTTATGGCCCCGGTATTGATGAGCCGATATGTCTGATTGAGGTCGCTGATAACAACGCGGTGTATTACTACCACTTGGATGGCTTAGGCAGCGTTGTGGCTCTTTCCCATGTGAATAGGGTTCTGGTCGAGCGGTACACGTACGACATTTTCGGCCGGCCGACGATCCGCGACGCCAACGGCACCGAGATCGAGGACAGTGCCTTCGGCAATCCGTACCGGTTCACCGGCCGGGCCTACGACGCCGAGACGGCCCTGTACTACTACCGCGCCCGCTATTACGACTACGCCACCGCCCGCTTCCTTCAGCCGGACCCGACCGGCTACACGGATGGCTTGAGCCTGTACAGCTACTGCGGGAACAACCCAACCACGTTTACCGATCCATTGGGTTTACTTGGGTTACCAAAGGAACCCTTTTCCGCGTACTACGAGGACTGGCGCTCCAGGCACTACAATCGGAACCAACGTAATCAAGAGGTGACGCTGGAGGAGGTACGGGACCAGGGATGGACACTCATGAATAACGAAGAGTCAATTTATCATCGTATTGGGTCGGGAAATGAATACAACCTGAAGTACGTCTCTCCAGATGGACATTATGAGGCCGTTTTCCACCTTGACGGAACCTTGGTAACCGATCCTGCAAATATGCCAACATATAACTTCAGCTCTCCATATGAATACGGGGGCGCAGGGCACTTTTTTCTTGACGTAGTCCCTTATTTGCTCTGGGGGAACTCACCTGATGACCCCACGACTCGCTTCGAGCGAGCGGCACTTTGGCCCTTGTACCGTCTGGAAACCCCTCCAGGTTTCGAGAAGCGGTACTACAGTACAGGGGAGTTCGCGGAGAATGAGAGGAGATGGAAAGAGAGTTTCGGGAAACTAATGGATTGGATCAGACAGCAGAAAAGCAAAGGCGCCAATATGTGATGAATAGCGGTCCTGCCTGATTGACGTGTTGCGTGTGCTCGCATGCTCGCCGACGCTTCAATCATGGACGCCGGCGTTACGGGGTCAACACGCTCTGATGATCTCACGTGTGTTATGGAACGAATCACTCTTCCCGCGAAGAAGGGTTTGAGAGGCCGTACAGGTACCGAGGACGATGCGGTAATCGAGGTCAGTGTGGGAATTGAGGTAGAAGAAGGAATCGAAGTATCTGACAGAGAATAAAACACTATGAAGAGAACAACGAAGATCTGCATATCTGTGCCTGTGATCGCGATGGTGGCTTTGATTGCCATATGCGTGGGTTGTGGCAGGCGTCTGAACAAAGAATGTGAGTATCAACCGGTTGAATATGATTGCGGGTGCGGCGTGTTGAGGGCCAGATTGATAGGCACTCCTGTGACCCGTGGAAAGGAAACGGTCAGGGGTTCTCCATATATGATATTCATCTCGTTCCACTGCCCTGATGGCGGAGGGACCGTCACCCTCAAGAGGGCTGAACTGCGTGATGCAGACCAGCGGGATCGTGTGTGCGCAAAAATGTGGGAGCGCACGGACTCTCTTGATCCCGACAACAGAGGAGGCTATACCGCCTACTTTAGTCTGGGAGGCTTGAACCTGGAGTACATTCGTTATGCCCTGAGTATCCAACTTGTAGTAAACAAGGGAGAGAAGACTGAGAGCAGGGATGTCGAATTGCTCTTCGAGCAGAACTATAGAGAATACGTGAGCAACGGACTGTGGGATGCGCTCAGGGGCATATGACGTCCCGCGAATTCCGGAGACAATTTACTTACTTCGGCTCGGCAACAGGGTCACGGGGACTTCGGGGGTCATCCATATAGGGTTCTTGTCAAGTGAAAGAACACGGAGGAAATAGGGTCAGTCCTTGAAACAAGCCTTTGGCAAACGTTGACGTAGCGGCTCGATAGGTATGGCTCTTTGGCATGTGAATAGTCCATTTATGGCCCCGGCATCGATGAGGCCCGTTCGACTTCGCTCAGAGCAGGCTTAATGTCTGATTCAGGTCGCTGACAACAACGCGGTGTACTCTACCACTTGGATGGCTTGGGCAGCGTCGTGGTTCTTTCCGATGTGCAATCATAGCGTACAGTTTGAGTATTGTTGGGGAACGTGAGAGACGGCGAAGGAATCACTGGACTCGCGAGATGTGGCGCCGGGCGGGGTGCGTCGATGACCTGCTCTGCGCCGATAGTGCGCGCCTTGGAGACGGCGGGGTTGCGGCGAGCCGAGCGTCTGCGGGGCGGGGAGGTCTGAGGTCATGGCAGCCACGGAGGCCGGCGTAATGCGGATGGTGAAAAAAGCAATAGCGATGGGCATGCTCCTGACGGTGACGGCCGGGGCGGTGGCGGCGGCCCGGTGGCTGGGCCTGCGGCGGGACCCGCGCATGGCGCAGGTCCTGGAAGCCCCCGGCGCCCTGGAGCAATTGGCCGGCCGGCCGGAGCGTGAGGGAGGCGAGAAAGCCAAAGAATTGAAGCCGCTGCTGGTGGCCCAGGCGGAAGCCTTTGCGTTGTGTCTGAATCCCCCGAAGCCGCCCCAGCGCACCGCGCCTGTGCCCCGCCCGCGCACAGCCCGGAATAAAGCGAAAGGATGGCAGAGTAGGGTGAGCGTCCTCGCTCGCCAGAGATTGCCGCGCTGCGCGCTCGCAATGACATGATGTCGTGCGGGGCCGCACGACCTACCTTCAATTTCGCTCCTCTTTGCGGCTTCGTGCCTTCGTGTGAGTCGATTCTTCGGAATCCGCATGGGCAGGGGACCGGCCTGGATTTACCATTTACGATTTGATATTTGCTATTGCCTTGCTCCGACCATCCTGTTCATCTCTCAACAATGCATTGTCTCTGTGGCCCGCCGCGGCCTCTGTCGCAAGAGGTCTTTTTCGCATGATTCGCGTGTTTCGCGGTTAAAGATTCTTTTGCGGGTTTCTCTTAGCCCTTGCGGGACAATGGTTTATATCTGCCACGCTGGACATTTTTCTTTTGACGGGGCCCCTATGTTCGTTTATCATGTATCCAACATCACCTTGGCGATGTGGCGACGCCTAACTGGGCAGCCGGACAGTGAGTTGGGCGAATGGAACGGTCGGGAGAATCGGGGCGGAGATGCGGAGGTAACGTGGAGAAGCAAGACAAACGCAATTCTCAGCGGCGAGATGGCTTCCCCCGCCTTCGCGAGGGCAGGCTTGCTTCGCTCCTCGCAATGACGAACGTAGCCGACGCCCTCGGAGGCGGAGGACCCAGATTCTGCAAAACAAAGCCAATTGTCGAGGGCCAAATGGAGGCTAATTGTTGGTCGGAAAAAGGGTTATGAGAAAAGGAGTGGGCTTATGCCGCTGCGAAAACAAAGCCAATTTGCACGGAGAGTTTCAAGTTTCAAGTTGGAAGTTTCAAGGGGCCACCTCGCACTTCACACTTCCCAAGAAGCGCCTTACGGCGTCACTACAAGCGGGCCGGTCGCGCAAAACAAAGCCACTTTCCCTGGGCCGGAATGAGTGCAAAGTCCTTGGCCGGAAAAGGGTTATGAGAAAAGAGGGCGGAATGTGCCTGTGCGAAAACAAAGCCAATTTGGCCGGGCGCGCTGGTAGTGTGTCGGCAGGGGGCATTGGTAGAGACGCGGGCCGGCAGGCGGCCGGCACGGGGAAGTCCTATCGATCACGGGACTCCTGGAAAGGCTGGATTCTTATGGGGCCACGCCCGGCCATTTTCATAGTTTTCTTATCCGTCCGTGCATCGGACATCCCCTCGCCATTTCGTAAACGCTTGCAGTTACGGAGGTTACACTCTCCCGCAGATTCTTGGCGGCGGCATTTGGCAGGGCGGCATTTTAGACTATACTTTATTTGGGTAAATCCGATAGAAGTAACTGCAAATCCTGCCATAGAAGTGTCATCAGCGGTCACGCCCCCATCTGCGTCGCTCGGAGAGATTGGTAAGACACTGCCCCGAGGCGGTTTTGGTGCGCCCCCCAGGCGAAATGATATCGATAGTACGTGCAGTGTACGCACGGGGCGTTGCGGCCCCGAAGGAGTCTCCTATGACCGGTACGAATTCGAACATTCAGGTCAGCATGAAACGCAGCGGCTGTTACGCCGCGGCGGGGTGGCTGGCCGTGGGGATTATTCTGGCATTGTCAAGTGTGTGTGCGGCGGCCATCCAGAACCCCAGCTTTGAAACCTACTATCTGGGTATGCCCTGGCCCCGGCAGCTTCCGCAATCCTGGGCCCACTCGGACCATGCCTCCTTCAACTCCTATTGCACGAACCTGTGGGCTACGGACGGCACTCTGTCGACGGGTCTGTTCAGCCGAATCAACAAGACTTTCCTGCCCGGCAATTATCAGAGTTTCCACCAGTTCGTGGATCTGACGGGGATCGGCTCCGTCATCTTCGATGTGCGATTGGCCGCCTGTCCGAGCGGCACGTTCGAGCACTTTGAAGCGGTTTTCCTGGTGGACGGGGCGCCGTTGTGGACCAAGAGGGAGGGCGGCGTGCACCTCAATCAGCAGGTGAATGTGCCCAACATGACCGGCTGGCATCGCATCGAGATTCGCATCACGGCCCTCGATAACGGCCCGTTCACCCTCGCCTACTGGTCGCAGTGGGATAACCTGCGGCTCGTGGAGGGCCAGGTGGCGATCAAGGCGGCGATTGCTCTCGACCCGAACACGCTGAACCTTGCCAGCAACGGTAACTGGATCACCGGTTACATCGAGCTGGAACCGGGGTACGACGCTGTGACGATCGATGGGGCGAGCGTGGAACTCGCCGACGTCTCGGCCTGCACGGACGGGCAAGGCTGGGCTACACGCGAATCCAACGCTGAGAATACTGCGGATTACGATGGCGATGGCATCATCGAGCGCATGGTCAAGTTCGATCGAGCTGCGATCCAAGCGACTGTCCAGCCGCCCGAGGCGACGCTGAAGGTCACGGGCCAACTGATGGACGGCACGCCGTTTGAGGGCACCGGCGTGATCCGGGTGATCGACAAAGGCCCGAAAGGGAAATAACCGATCACCACAGGGTCATGCTTCAAGAGAGTCCGAAGCGACTGGGAACATCCGGGTGGCGAAGCCAGGTACACAGCCTTCCGATTTCGGCCAGGTCCGCCGCCCGGATGTGGTTTTGTAGCACCCACCACATCCTCCTTCCTGTCCTCCACATCCCACCCCGGAGTTTTTTGCGCTCTGTGCCGACGGATGCTTGCCGTCCGCCCGGTGACACGCTACCATGAGAGCCGGCCCACGCGGATACAGGTGTAGAGTCGTGAACGGGTAACGGTGGTCCCTGGTATGGGTGACTTCGGGTGTTAAGCGGAATCGATTATTTCGTGGTGATCGCCTACCTCGTGGGGATCATGGTCCTCGGCCTGTACTTCGCGCGATTCGTGCGCTCGGCGGACGATTTCTTTCTATCGGGCAAGACGCTGCCGTTCTG
>Ga0315281_10000515_pt1 | contig 53690 bp, 52 predicted proteins | sample YL17G07_0_MG_FD_204540 | JGI IMG/M metagenome (GOLD analysis project Ga0315281, IMG submission 204540) | Sediment microbial communities from Yellowstone Lake, YNP, Wyoming, USA - YL17G07_0 | ecosystem: Environmental > Aquatic > Freshwater > Lake > Sediment | place: USA: Wyoming | collected...
TCGCCTCGTCGAACGCATACAACGGGATGAGCATGCACGCATCCGATGCCGTGTCGATCAGCGGCGGCGAGATGTCGTCCAACGGCATGTACGGCGTATATGCTGACGCATGCACGGGCGTAAGCATGTCGGATTGGAGCATTTCGGAGAACAGCTTGGGCGACCTCTGTATTTGCTAATGAGGCGCGTCTTGAAATCTCTATGTTGAAGAGATTGTTCAATCTCTTCGACTCCTTTTTATAAACGACTCTGGTCAAAACTCATTTCTTGATGTCACAGCGCGTTCATCTTAGTTAATAGCATGACATCGTACCTCGACAGCTTCGTCTGAATCTCGTTAATCAACATTGCGGTAGTATGGATGTATTAGTACCGAAAGACATTGCCCGTAGTTATCGATCGAATGACTCCGTCTTCCATTCAAGATACATTAACGACCCCCCTCCTCGCCCTGCTGACCCCTCAGGAAGATTTCAATCACGACGCCGCTAGGGTCCGGTGTCAATGTGGCAGACTCAGGCATCGGTGGGAATGCAGTCTCAGAGGATGATAGTCCCATCAAAACAGTGCTTCCCATGATGTCGGATGATCAATCTGATATCCCATCGAAGTCCGTATCCGGCGGCTAGTCTATAACTTTGTTACTTGGCATTGGCTGCCGACAAGAGGGACGACGGCCTCGGGTTTATCTTCGAAGAATTCTGTAAAAGCTTTCTTGACCCCTTCGTGAAACCCGTAATCATGAGATATTATTATTCCTCCCTTTTCCATCCTATCATAGAAGAAGCTCAAGCATGCTAGCGTGCTTGAGTACAGGTCGACATCCAAATGAACGAAAGAGAATGTCCTGCCGCTTACTGGACCTGCCGTATCTGGAAATAGACCCTTGTACAGGTGCACGTTCCTCTCCTTCGCGAACTCTCTCTTGACCTCTTCATAGTTTGCCGAATAATCTCCTTTCGAGAAGAACCAGTCCACCTCACTATCATGAGGCAATCCCTCGAAAGTGTCAAAAAGATGAAGGTTTCTGTCGCCCTTTGCGTGGCATATCACCTTGGCCGAGCCGCCCCGGTAGACTCCCACCTCAGCCGTGTCCCCTGACAGTTTATCGGTTCTCTTTACTGCGGAGTAAATCATGTATGCTTCACAGTTCTCCATCTTCAGGTCGTATTTTTGCTTGATCCTGACTATTTTCCTCATAACATGTGGCTCATCGTGATGTAAGATTTCACTGTTCCCGGAGCTCAAGGGATACAATCTGACGCGACCGTAAAAAGCGAGTCTGTTCAGCACGTTGAATACATTGCTTGAGAATTTCTCAATTCCTTCATTCACAATTTTCGAATACGGTTATTGAATTTAAACCTGACCTCGGCCTTGGCGTTCGGCATATAAGCTTTCAGGAATAACTCTGCGATGAAGGCATACCCAATGCACTGAAAGAGCTGACCGCATGAATCTCATTTCCCAAGATGGCCGAGGAGTGACCATTGTGAGGTTCTTCCGATTCCTCGCGGCATCTCTGGAAGGCGTCATCGGCTTCATATCCACGAACTATCAGCATCCTGCTTGATTGGATGGATGTAAGTCTGGGCTTAGGCGAACACCTACCCCACGGAAAGTATTAAGAACGATTCCCCCATTGAAGGCGCGATACCATATGGAATTCAAACTTCTGAAGAAGCAGAAGGATATGATTCAGCTAGAGGTCATCGGCGCGGACGACACGCTGCTCTTCCCGCTCGTGCACCAGCTGCTTAAGGACGAGAACGTCGAGGATTGCTCGTACGTGTCAGGTCACCCGAAGCTGGACAACCCCAAGTTGATGGTCAAGGTAAAAGACGGCAAACCGCAGTCCGCCCTGAAGAAGGCGGCAAAAGCCCTCGCTTCTGAGTTCGCCAGCGCAAGCGAGATGATCGAGAAGAAGCTCGGATGAGCATGCCGTGCCGGGCGCATTGTTTGTGTATCGGGCGCGATCTATGACTGTCCCTGAGGAGGAAATAGGCATCTCTGTGTATTGGACCAGGGACATCCCTGGCATCGGGGGCAAGCTGAAAGTTGATGCGGATGATTTTATCGTAGACGAGAGGAGCGTCTTCCCTCCGGAGGACCCGAAGGGCGACTATACGGTCGCGGTCGTCAGGCACAGGAATTGGGAGATGAACCGTCTTGTGAGGCGGCTTGGCTCCAACCTCCGCATAGGGAGGAACAGGATCGCCTTCGCCGGGACCAAGGACAAGAGGGCTGTCGCTACGCAGCTCATGACTTTTTGGGCCCCGCTCGAGGCGGTATCCGCGCTCAACATCCCGGACGTGGAAATCCTGAGATGCTACAGGTCGAGGACCGAGACAAGGCTCGGGGCGCTCATCGGCAATGATTTCAAGATACTTGTGAGGGAGATCGATAGGGAGGACGCAGGCGCGCGCATAGGTATGATATCTGACAGCCTGAAATCCCTCGGCGGGTTCCCCAACTTCTTTGGCGTGCAGAGGTTCGGTGTCACCAGGCCAATAACCCACCTAATCGGAAAGGCAATGGTCCACGGGGATCTCGAGAAGGCCGTCATGCTATACATCGGAGAGGAGACCGAATACGAGTTCGAGGAGTGCAAGGAAGCAAGACGCTTCGTTTCTGAGACAAGGGATTTCAAGAAGGCGCTGGAGATCTTCCCTCAGGCTCTGACTTTCGAGAGGATGATCATTGGCCATCTCGCACACGATGAAAAGGACTTCTCAGGGGCGATAAGGACCCTTCCGAGAAACCTCGTGATGATGTTCGTCCACGCGTACCAGTCCTACCTGTTCAACAAGATACTTAGCGCGCGCATCGATGCGCGTATACCTCTCGACAGGGCGATAGATGGTGATGTGATCCTCCCGCTGGACAAGAACGGCCTGCCTGACCACAGGCGCTACATCCGGGTAATGGATGCGAATTTAGAGAGGGTGAACGAACAGATATCCGAAGGTAAAGGATTCGTCAGCGGCTCACTTTTCGGCTCAATCCCCTCTCTAGCAGAAGGGGCCATGGGGGAGATCGAGAAGAAGATCGTCGATGAGGAGGCGCTATCATCTGAGGATTTCATCGTCACGCAGCTTATGGAAGCCTCTTCGAAAGGGATGCGCAGGGAGCTGATATCCACCATCAAGGATTTCAAATTCGAGATCAAGGACGAGGGTGCGTACTTCTCCTTCGGGCTCAACAAAGGATGCTACGCGACCTCTATGATACGGGAATTCATGAAGAGCCCGATGATCTGCTATTGAGAAAATCACAGCCGGGTGAAGTCCCTCTCCTCGTGCGGCACGCGCTTGATCGGCTCCTTCTGCTGGACGACCTCTCCCTCCTCGACGATTTCCTCCCCCTCGTCGCCGCCGGATTCCTCTCCGGACACAGGTGCGTTGCACCTCGGGCAACGGTCCACCCCTCTTAGGCATTCCCTGCAAAGGACCGCCTTGCAGCTCCTGCACCTCGCGACAGCAACTCCTCCGTGGAACAAACAGCGGCGCCCTTCGAGGTTCTCCGCGCTCTTGTCGAGCCCGCCGGCCCCTGCAGGTCTCCTGTGGACCTGCTCGCCCTCGCGCATGCCCTTCGGCGCCCTGATGCCAGCCTCTACAACGAAGCCGGATGAATTGATCATCTCCACGCCTTCGCGGTCCGGACCAGAATCCCTGTCGCGGATGTTCTCCTCCCTGAGGGTCTTTTCCTCAACGACCGCGACGCCTCTCCCTTCTGGGATATGCGTGCCGAATGTCTCGGCGACTATCGACTGCAGGCCGACGGTCGGAGCCACCCTCGGACCGCCCTTGAAGGACTGCATTATAGAAACGACGCGCCTGGCTCCCATTATGCCCACATTCATGTGCCTCATCACGCCGATGACGTTCTTCTCAGACTCGGGCAGGTCCGATGCCGCCCTGAGCATGTATTCGAGCTTCGGGTCCTCGCCGCGCGGCTTCTCGAACACCATCATGCTGACTTTCTGAGTGTAAACGAGGATCCTCTTGGCAGTGGATATCTTGTACTCCGGGAAGTTCTTGACGATCTCCGAGAGAGTGAGCCCGGTGGTCTCGAGGCTCCTGTCCTCATACGACCTGAGCAGCACCTCTCTGGACGCCTCCTCGTACGCGTCTATCTCCTCCTTGCCAAGCTCCGCGACATCCATCTCTACCCTCGATTCGATGTATGCGAGCACGTCGTCCAGGTAGGCATACGGTATGCCTGCGACCTTGAACGCCTCCTCCTTGGTGACCGTGCGGCCGTGAGAATGCTCGAAGTCGAGGACGGCCCTTGCGTAGTCCTCGATCCTCATCTGCTTGACCATCGCATCGGCCTTCTCGATCCCCTCCTTGGAGGAGTGGTCCGTCGAGTCCAGGTTCAGCGCGTGCTCGTACGCCCTCAGAGCCGCCTCCGGCTTGTCCAGCTTCATCAGCGCAGACCCCTTCAGCCGCCAGGCCTCTGCGATGTCGGGGTTGATGCCGATGGCGAGGTCGTAAGACTTCAGCGCATTATCGTCCATCCCGAGCGCTTCGAGCGACCGCCCCTTCTTGATCAAAGGTTGCGGGTCGTCAGGCGCCAGCTGTATCGCCCTGTCGAACGAGTCTATCGCCTCTTGGAACTCTTGCAGCAGGGCCCGCAGGTCTCCAACCAATATCCATGCCGACTTGTCGGCAGGGTCCCTGCGCAGCGCTTCCTGGTAGTGAGCTATCGCCTCCCTGGGCCGGGAAAGCATCTCGCAAGCCTCTCCCATATGCTTGTGGACCTCCTTCTCCTCGTTCGTCTCCAGCAGCGCCTTCTCATAGCTTTCCAGCGCCTCCGCCGGCCTCTTCATCTTCAGGAGGACGCTTCCTCTGTACTTAAGCGCGGAATAGCTGTGATCGTCAAGCGAGAGGGCGGTGTTGAACGAATTGAGTGCCTCATCATATCTCTCGAGCGCCGCGAGCGCCCTGCCCTCGTTCACCCTGTATTCCGGGGATATCTGACTCTCCTCGATGGCATGGCGGAAAACCTCCAGTGCGTCGTCGGTCTTCCTCATTGCGAGAAGGGCCTTGCCGTAGTTGTTGAGCAGCAGGCCGCTGCGCTTCGTCATGTTGAGCGCGGATAGGAAAGCATCGGCAGCCTGGTCCGGCCTGTCCGTGACCAGCAGGATCTCTCCCTTGCGGTTGATTATGTCTACATCCTTCGGGTTGCCCAGCAGTATCTCGTCATAGATCCTGAGCGCCTCATCGAGCTGCCTGAGCTTCTCGTTCGCGAGCGCCATGTTGATCAGTGTCTGCCTGTCGCCAGGCATCAGCATCAGAATCTTCGCCCCGACCCGCACCACGCCGGCGTGGTCTTCCAGCCTGATCAGGCAGGACTCCTTGAGCATCAGCAGCTCGAGGTCGTCCGGGCGTATCGCGAGTGCAGCATCTAAAGAAGCGAGCGCTCCCACCGGGTCTCCCATATCGAGCGAAGCCTTCCCCTTGTCGGTGAGCGCATCAGGGTCGCGTGGGTCAAGCCTCAGTATGTCGTTGCATATCCTGATGGTCCCTCCCGGGTCCTTCAGCTTCACCATCGCCCTCTTCATCATCCTGAGCGCATCCATCGAGTCAGGCGAAAGCCGCAGCACGGCGACCAGCGGGGCGAGTGCATCCTTCGGACGGTTCATCTTCATCAGGATGTCGGCCTGGAACATCAGCGGGACGACGTCCTGCGGGCGTAGGACGGCAACTTTGCCGAAGCAGTCCACTGCTTCCTGGAATCTCTCTAACCTTGAAAGCGCGACCCCGAGCTGGAAGTGCGCATCCGCGTCCTTCGGATCGGCCTTTACTACCTTGCCCAAACCTGTCGCAGCCTCCTCGAACTTGCCGAGGTCAATTAGCGCAAGCCCCCTGGCATATTGGGCCCCGCGGTCGTTCGCGTCGAGGGCGATGCTCTTTTCCAGGGCCTTCAGAGCCTCGTCCGACCTCTTCATCGCGAGCTCGGCCTCTCCGAGTATCCGCCACAGCTTGGGCTCGTCCCCTGCGCGCTCCAGCGCGCGCCTGGCCGTATCCGCGCATTCGTTGTATCTTGAACTTCTATAGAGCGCGACCGAGAGATCGAACGCGACGATCTTGTCGGAAGGGTCGACCGCGACGGTCTGCTTGTAGGATTCTATGGCGCTCTCCAGGTCGTTCATATGTTCGTACGCTACCGCCCTGTCAAGCAGCGCCTGCTTGTTGCCGGGGTCGATCCTCGAGATACGGCTTGCAGCTTCGATGACGCCCCTGTCGTCGCCGAGCATCTTCAAGGTCTCCTTGAAGGTTTCTAGTATCGGCACGCTGTTAGGCTCGATCTTCAGCGCCCTATCCAGCGATTTCATGGCGTCGTGGTGCCTGCTCAGCTTCAGCTGGGCCAGCCCCTTGTCGTGCAACGTGGCGGCGTCGTTCTGGTTCGCCCTGAGGATTTGGTCGCACCAGCCGATTACCTCTTCATGCCTCGCAAGGTTCTTCGCCGTCTCTTTGAGCTTGTTTATGATCGCCAGATTGCCCTGTGATGGGTGGAGTGCTTCTTTGTAGGATCCATAGGAGTCCTCGAATTTCTTGAGCTCGAATTGCGCGTCGCCCTTGTCCACCTCGCAGTTGGTGTCGTTCGGTTCCAAGGCGAGGATATTCGAACAGCAGTCTATGATCTCATCATATCTCTCAAGAGCGTGCAGGGCCGCTTTCTCGTTCCGAAGCACGACGAGGTCCTTGGGGGCGATTGCCAGCGCCTTTCTGTATGAGACGAGCGCCGCCTCGAAGTCGTTCCTCTCTCCCTGTAGCACACCAAGCTCGTTCCAGATGGACTTGCTCTTCGGGTCGACCTCGGCGCCCTTCTTCAGCACCTCTATGGCGTCTCCGGTCTTGCCGGAGTCTCTCAGGATGTTCGCCTTGAACTCCCATGCTTCCCCGAATTTCGGATCAATGGCAAGGGCCCTGGTGACTGACTGCATGGACTCGTCCATCCGCCCGTCTTGGGATTGCGCCTTAGCCTTTCCCAGCCAAAGGTCGCGGCTATCCGGTTCGATCTGCAAAGCCTCTTCAAAGGTCTTGACTGCGTCGGAATGCCTGCGGAGGTTCACCAGCGCCTTCGCCTTGCCCTCCATATGCTTGACCTCTTTCGGATTGATTTGAATCAAAGTGTTGAATATGTCTATGTCGCTCGGGTCGATCTTCGACGCCTCAACGAAGCTCGCGGTGGCCCCCTCATGGTTGTCCTTGGCCTGCTGGATCCTGCCCTTCTCCATTCGGAAACGCTTTTCCTTCGGGGCTGCCTTTATCGCTTCGTCTATCTCCTTCTCTGCCTCATCCAGCAAGCCGGAATGGCGCAGGGCGATCGAAAGCGAGAACATCGCGTCGGTGTTCTTCGGATCAAGCTTGCCAGCCATGCGCGCGAGCTCGACCGCGTCTTTGTACCTCTTGACAGCAATCTCGCGCAGGGCAACCTTTGAGATCAATGAAGAATACTCCGGCTTCATGTTGGATATATTGCCTACAACTTCGCGAATCTCCAGGACCAGATGTTCCAATCTGTCGGGGGTATCCTGGCTCGAGGAAGAAATGAGCTGGTCAATTTCGGTCAAAGAGCGTTCCATCTTAACGAACGCTCTGTTCTCTCTATCTACAACCGAGCCAAGAAAGCCCATCCCATCACTCCGATGGTCATGGAAAAGTGAATGCTAAGATAAATCCTTTCGCAGACTGGAGCGGATTACCTGGTCTTTAGCTATCATGGATATATCTGCCGAATCGTCTGACAGGCTTAGACGGACTTTTTCGATGTTTCTGCAATCAACTAACGGTTGATTATACGTAGTGAGCTTATTGAATCTTCATCATAGCCAGTAATTAAATAATTTCATATTATTTCTTCATTTACGACATTTGGGATATCTATAAATATGCGTGCGTTCCATGTACCGTCAGCATCTGACAAAACGTCAGACAAAGGATGGGACGACCGTGTGGTCAAAACGAAAGAGAAACGTAGCCAGACCGACAACCGAGATCATCGAGTGGATGCAAACTCACACGATAGGTGACCTGAAATTAATTGCATCTACAACAGAGCGAAGTGGAGGAGACGCAACTTCTGTGAAGCGCCTTCTCGCTGATCTCGAATCGATTCAGAGGATGGAGTTCGGATCGACGGGTGTCAACATGACTCAACAGGACTCTGGCGTTTTGACCTATTGAGGGAAGAGGACTTAGTGAATAATCCCTGGTGAACAAAGAAAAGGACAGTGAGCAAATGAAAATGATGAAACCAAGACAAGAAATAGCAGCATACAGAGGCCATGCGATCGAGAGGCTCGAGCAAGACTACGGGTCTTTCATAGAAGAGGAGCATGGCACAACCACATTCTACGAATGCGGCGCCTCATTAGTAGAGGCGAAGGAGGGAATTTAGTCCCTCTCAGGATCAAGTCATAACCCCCCAAAAAAACAAGCAAACCCCCAGTTGGCTGAGGGCCCGCGGTTAAGCCTGAAGGAATGCAGGTGCCGGGATTCGAACCCGGGCCGTTGGCTCTCTACCAACCCCATAAACGTATTATGAGGCCAGATGGAAGGCCAAAATCCTAACCAGCTAGATTACACCTGCTTCTGATTACGACACAGAACCGCTGCACAAATAGATTTTGGTTTTCATTGGGCCGTCTGATGTTCATAGGCCTGCCGGACCTTCCGCTCAGTCTCCCTGACTGCCGCAAGGCGGTCGATCACCTTCTGCACAGCATCCTGGGACTCCAGCTCCTGCAATACTCCTTCAAGGATGTCTGACAGGCCGGCCCCCCTTCCGAGGAAATTCTCATACTTCAGCCTGGCACTCGAGATGCTCCCAAGTTGTTTCACCACAACTTTCCCCCAGGTCTTCTGCAGTTTGCCAACCGCTTCATTGACATCGCTCCAGGCGAACATGACCTTCTCGCGGCTTGCGATCAGTTGATCGGCGAACTTCGATATCGATTCCAGTTTCCCTTTCTCATCAGTGACCCTGGACAGCGACCGCCCCTGTCTGAGCGAGAGCCTTATCAGGGCATGCTCTTCCTCACCAATGATGGATTCGAAGCTCTTCATCGCCCTGGTGAGGGCATATTCCGTTGCCACTGCGTCTTCGTCTACCATTGTCATCTGAATGAGACTGCTTACAAATAAAGGTTGATAAAAAACTCGGGGGATGAGTGCCCGGGAAGGCACCCATCCGGTCGGGAGCACGAAACGAAATCGGGATCATTGGGAAGCAATCGGGATCTCGTTTCATGCGGGATGCAATTCATCGTCAGTTGCAGAGTATTCACAGCCGAGGAGGGCATAGACCTCTTCCCAGCTGCAGTCGTCGCATTCGGCGCTCATCATTTTTTTCCTCACCTGCAGAGTTCCAATGGCAACACGGGGACATATGCCTATACTCAGGGGGTGGGCGAAAGTAGTGGCCAGCATCATCTGTGATGGCGAACGTGCACGGCTTCACCCCTCTTAAGGGCAACCATGCTCTTACCGTTCATCCTGGCCGAACCGACCGCTCTGATGTCGCCCGCATGGTGGACATATACCTCGTCGCCAATGCGGATCTCTGGCGACGCTCCAACGACACCGATCGCGAAGATATTCGTCTTCGGAACAAAATCATCTATCTCCACGCCAAATTTACCCGATTTCGCGAGGCTTTCCCCACCCTCAAGGGTCAGGGAGAGGCTACCTTTCTCTGGAACGAGCGAGCATAGCTGGACACCATCACGGAATATCTTGATCATCGGGAACCCGCCCTTGGCTACAGCGCCATCCATTATGTGCCGCGAAGCCTCGCCGAATTGGAATGATGCAAGCGCGTTCATCTCCTCGGTCATCTTCTGGTTCCAGCTCGGCCTTGACACCTTGTCCTTGATCGAGACGAGAACCTCGGTGAGCCTTTCGAGGTTCTCTCTTCTCGTGACGCCCTCCCCGCCGGTGTGGACCGCGCCGAGCAAAGACAGCGGCTCCTTCAGGAACTCCATCTCGCTGTCGAGATGCGCTATCACGTGCGAGTATCTCCGCTTGGCTAGTAGGCAGTCGAGCATCTCCCTGGCAATTCTCCTCTCGTCGCCGTCCCAATGCCCTGTTACCGGGATGTCGTACTGCTGGGCTGGATAGACGATCTCCAGCTCTCTCGGCACGATGCCGAGCGGCGAGGTGACGATGACCTCGTGTACTGATGATCCCAAACCGGAGTTCCATATCGCATCGCGGAACATCCGGTGGGTCTTCGAGATGGCATACGGCTTCTTTGCGGAGCATGGGAGGAGCAGCAGTATCTCCGGTGATTTTGGTGGGACGTACCTCTCTCGGAACCGCTCCCTGTACCTCCTGATGTCCGGACGCCAGAGCGACTCCTTCGAACTTGCCAGGAAAGCACCGCCGAAGGTTGGGGTCCACTGCTCGAACGACTTGTATTCGTCATGGTCGGCGTACCTCAGAGCTTCGATCATCCAAGCCTCATGCCTCGCACGGAGTTCGACAAGCTGCCTGAGCGTCCCGTTTCGGATGGCGTCTCTGACTACCGCGAGCTCGATGTCGAGCTGTTTTAAGTTGTGCCTAAGTATCGTCCGACTGTCGGGGTTCTTGCCTATGCCGGCAATCTTCTCAAGCTCTTCCGACCCAGCTGATATCACCCTGCCGTTCGCGATGACCTGGCCGAGCGAAGATCTCACAAGCGTCCCATAGGAATCAACAACGTCGATACCGAAATAGCACAGGAGCGCGAGATTGATCGGATCTGCGACTCCAGGGGCATAAACGATCTTCCCTGGCCCGATTCTACCCCGAAGGTTAGCGAAGAATCTGGCGAACCTCCTCGGCTCTCTGCTCAGTAAAAGGGAATCTCCTACCGGGACCATCTCCCCGGTCTCCTCGATGTTCTCGTCGGAGGAAAATACAGTCTTCAATTCAACACCGTTAATGCGCGGGGTCTGGACAGCCCCTCGGAAACCCGGGTCTATGCCGACCATCCGGCCCGACGGTTCTCCGAAGAATCGAGAATCCATCATTGTCAGCGAATTCTTCCTTCCGGGTTCTGGAGCGACGTCGCTGATTGTTGCCCTGGCGAAGGGCGGCGCCTCGACCTCTCCCGTTGAAATGTATAGGATTTCTGGGGTGTCGATTTCGAGGTTATCGGAGCGGTAGCGGGTCATCCTCGCCATCCAATTCTCCTGTAGTATCTCCATGATATCGGCGGGACTATTGTCATCTATATGAATATACTGTCGCCAGGAACACTCTCGGCCGTCTATGCAAAAAATGCAAAACCGAGGTGGATTTTATTGCTTCGGATGGAAAAGGATAAGTATCGTCAGAGGGTAGTTTATGGTCAATGAAAGCCGCTATTGCAAAGATCCTCTCAGGCAACGGGACGTGCAAGGACGTTCTCAAATGTCTTTTTGGCCTAGGCGAATTTGAGATGACCGTCTACAAAGGTCTGTGCAAAGCTGGTACTAGCCGGGCAGATGAGCTCGCGCCATATTTGAAGAGGGACAAGAGCACGGTCTACAGGGCGCTGCAGAAGCTCGTCCTCGCCAGCATCGTGGTGAAGGAGACCGGGACGCTCAAGCGCGGAGGCCACTTCCACCGGTATACCGCAGTACCGCCGGAGGAGATTCGCGAGAAGATCAAGAACTGCACAGACGAGTGGTTCGAGAGCGTTAAGGCGGCAATCGAGAAGTTCGACATTCAGTAAGGCCAGTATCCGCCCGCCGAGAATGTATTTATTACTAGAACGGATTACATGGCTGATGTCGCAAGAATTCAAGGGCAGCGATCTCGTCGCGATCCGAGATTTTTCGAGGGAAAAGATTGAGAAGATAATGGATCTGGCCGAGAAGATGATCCCGATCGCGCAAGGGGAGGAGAGGAGCAAGCTGGCGGTCGGATACGTGCAAGGCTCCCTTTTCTTCGAACCTTCAACGCGGACGAGGCTGTCTTTCGCATCGGCCATGGCAAGGCTCGGCGGCACGACGCTCGGCTTCGACCAGCCCGGAGGCTCATCCGTCCAGAAGGGGGAGACTCTCGCCGACACGATAAGGATGGTCGACACCTACTCCGATGTAATAGTGCTCCGGCATCACGCGGAAGGATCTGCAAGGCTCGCCGCACACTTCGCGAAGAAGCCGGTCATCAACGCCGGCGACGGCGCCGGCCAGCACCCGACGCAGACGATACTCGACCTGTTCACGATAAGGAAGGCAAAGAAGAAGATCGAAGGCATCAATGTGGCCCTGGTCGGCGACCTGAAGTACGGCCGCACGGCGCACTCCCTCGCGGAGGCACTCGCGCTTTTCGGGGCGAACCTGATGTTCGTCGCGCCTTCGGCGCTGCAGATGCCAAAGGAGACCGTAAGATCCGTCGAGAAGCTCGGCGCGACTCCCAAGGTGGTCAACTCGCTCGAACAGGCCTTGCCCTATGCAGACGTCATGTATGTGACAAGGATCCAGAAGGAGAGGTTCCCGGACCTCGCGGAGTACCATAAGGTCGCGGGCTCATACAAGATCAACAACGCGCTGCTCAAGGATGCGAAGCCAGAACTTTCGATAATGCACCCGCTCCCGCGGGTGGATGAGATCAACCCTGAGGTCGACCAGACCCCGCACGCCCTCTACTTCCAGCAGGCGTTCTACGGTGTCCCTGTGAGGATGGCGATACTCGCGCTTCTTTTAGGGGTGATGTGATGAAGGAGTTCAAGGTAACGCCCATCAGGAACGGCACCGTGATAGACCACATCAACTTCGGCACGGCGCTCAAGGTCATGAAGATCATCGGGATCAAAGGAGATAATGTCCAGAGCACCGTCAGCATGCTTCTCCATGTGCCGAGCAAGAACGAGGGGTGGAAGGACATAGTGAAAATAGAGGACCGCGAACTGGATCCGAGGGAGCTGGACAAGATAGCCCTCATCTCCCCTAACGCAACGATCAACATAATCCGCGACTACAACGTCGCCGAGAAGTTCGTCGTAAAGGTGCCGGATGTTGTCAAGGGCATCGTGAGGTGCCAGAACCCCGGATGCATCACTAACCAGAACGAGCCGATCGAGCCGGAGTTCGTGGTCGAATCGAAGAAGCCGCTCCTCCTCAGGTGCATCTACTGCGACCGGATAATGACGGACGTTTCCGACTACCTTATCTGATCGCGTCGGTTATTCGGAGGCCCGCTTTGACGCAACTGAAGTACTACCCCCGGAGATGCATCGGCTGCGCCGGCTGCGAATCGGTCTGCGGCATGCAGAGGGAGGGCCTTCTGTCCACCATGACCTCCAGCATAATGTTCCACGTCGAGGAGGGGCGGGGCTACTTCGGCATAATCGTCAAGCGGCAAGGCGGCGAGCTGCTCCTGGGCAAGCCAGACGGCGTCGAAGTTAAGCGCCTGGGCGAGATCTCCGGCGGCTCCGCTTCCGCCAAGCCGATAGCAATGCGCCCGGCATGCGATATGTGCAAGGGCAAGCCGAAATGCGTCATGTACTGTCCGACCGGGGCCCTCGAGGAGGGCTGAGATGCCAGCTATGATGTACGGTAAAATGCTCCTAGTCGACCTCTCCGACGGCACGCTGGAGGAGCGCGCGATCGAAGATGACATTCTGAAGAGGAGGATCGGCGGAGCGCCGCTGCTCGCCTCGATGACGAAGAAAGACGGGATAAGCCTGGGCTGCGGCCCATTGACCGGCGCACCATGTCCTGGGGCGAGTATGGCGGTGGCCTGCGTGGAAAAAGAGAGGCGGAACAGGTTCGCGCCAGTCATGCTCGACGTCGGGCTCGAGCTTAAGCTCTCAGGTTTCGACATCGTGGTGATAGAGGGGAAGTCAGAGCAGCCGGTCTACCTCTGGATAAGGGACCAGGTCGCCGACCTGATCAAGGCCGACAAGCTCGAAGGCAAGGACTGCTGGGGCGCGATATCCGCAGTACGCAAGGAGCAGGGCGATCAGAGGGTACAGGTCATATCATCATCAAAAGGTCCGTCCGCATCCGCGAGCTACGTATCCGGGTGGGACGGCATCGGTTTCGGGGGCGCGATGCGCGACATGAACCTCCGTGCGATCGCGGTCAAGGGCATGAGCGATGTCCCCGTCGAGAATCCAAACGAGTTTCTGGAGAAAGGGTCGGAGATGATGAAATCCTCCGGTGGCATGATAGGGTCGAGGGGAGGCGTAGTGAGCCTGCTTCATTCGGACACCGCAAAGCGGCTCAAAGGCATGGGCAGGAACCGCGCATGCTTCTCCTGCCCGTATCCGTGCATGTCCTATGCATCCACCGGGAATGATGACCATCCGAACTTCCTTATGATGGATCAGAAATCGATCATCCACCTGTCCAAGACCGCCGGTGCGGAGGCCGACATCGTCAAAGACATAGCCAAGCTGCACAGGACCGGAAACCTCTCCTGGAGTGGAGGCGCTGGCGGGACATACGAGACGATGACCGACGGCGTCGGGGAGTACGACCTCATCGCCGCAGGCTACGTCCTCGGGATTTGCCCGCGCTTCCTCGGCCTGATACAGCCGCCTCTCTCGAAATACATGGAGCTGCTCGGCATCGGACTCGGCGAGACGATATCCATAGATACTATCCTCTCATTGGGGAAGTCGCTGCTTACGGAGGGCTGCAAATGAAGGAGGAACGAATCAAGCTCATACTTCTGACTGGCATGCCAGGCTCAGGCAAGGAGGAGTTCGTCAAGATGTGCGCCAAGCGGAGCATCAGGGTGCTGCGCATGGGCGACTTCGTCAGGGCGGAGGCGGCCAGCAAAGGGGTGCCGATGACCGACAGCGAGGTGGGCGGCTACGCGCACCGCATGCGCGAGGAGAAAGGCTACAATTACTGGGCGAAGAGGACCGCCGAGGCGCTCGACGATAAGCTCGCTCTCATAGACGGGCTCAGGGGGAAAGACGAATCCGACCTCTTTCAGAAGCGCGTCAAGAGAGGCGTCATCGTCGTCGCCGTCAAAGCTTCCCCTCATCTGAGATTCCAGCGCCTGAGGTCCAGGGGCAGAAGCGACGCCCCCAAGACCTTCGCCGAGTTCGAGGAGAGGGACCGCAGGGAAAAGAGCTGGGGGCTCGGCGAAGTCATCGCCAATGCTGACATGGTCTTGGTCAACGAATCAACGCTGGAGGAGTTCCAGAAGATGGCGGAGGAGGTTCTCGACGACATCATCGAGCGAAGCAAAGAGTGAATTCCTGTCGGTCAGGCCATGCGGCAGGGACCTTTTCGAGCTGATCCCGAGGAAGCCGTTAAGGATCGACCTTCAGGCGGCCTCCAAGGTGCTGACCACCGTCGGCTTCTACGTCTCCGAGGTTTCGGAGATGGCGCTCACCGCGAGCGGTCCGCATGAGGTGAGCATCTTCCCGAACGGGAAGATGATGGTCTTCCCTGCCAAGACTAATTCGCAGGCGGAGCGGATGGGCGGCAAGCTTCTCGAAGCGCTTGCATCAGAGCGGGGCTGCGTTTTCGAATCCCAAAAATGACCGGATTCGTGATAATCTGCCCCCTATCGCCCGCTTCTATTTGTGTTCGGATAATAAGCCATATATACGCCCACCATCTCATCGAAATCGCAGCACGTCAGAGGCTTGTACGATGACTTCGGAAGGCATCATCCACATCGAGAACCTAACCAAGCAGTTCGGCGTCGTCAAGGCTGTCGACAACCTGAGCTTGGACGTGAAGCAAGGCCAGTCCGTTGGATTCCTGGGCCCGAACGGGGCCGGAAAGACGACGACCATCAAGATCCTCACCCATCTCATAAACGCGACATCCGGCAAGGCACATATGATGGGGGTCGACGTGACCAAGGAGCCCCGTCATGCGCTGGCCAATGTGGGCGCGGTGGTCGAGACCCCTGAGTTCTATCCATTCCTGACCCCGATCGAAACCTTGTCTTACCTGGGGAGGATACGGGGGATGAAACCTAGCGAGATCAGCTCGCGCTCGGAGGAGCTGCTCCACACGGTGAAGCTGACCGAGTGGAAGGACAAGCGCATCGGCAAGTTCTCCAAGGGGATGAAGCAGAGGCTCGCAATCGCGCAGGCGCTGCTCCACGAGCCGGAGATACTGATCCTTGACGAGCCCACCTCCGGCCTTGACCCACGAGGGATGGTGGAGATCAGGGAGATACTGAATCACCTGCGCACGGAAGGCTACACTATCTTCATGAGTTCTCACCTTCTCCCCGAGGTCCAGGAGGTCTGCGACAGCGTCGCGGTCATCGACTACGGGAAGCTGCTTGTTTACGACTCCGTCGAGAAGCTTTCAAAGATGGCCAACATGACCCGTATCGAGGTCTACCTCGCCGAGGCGCCGTCCAAGGAGGCGGTCGAGCGCGTCGCCCGGTTCAAGTTTGTGAAGAACATCGAGCGTCCCTCGCCGATGATCGTCTACCTGGACTACACCGGGGAGGTCGAGCAGAGGTATCTTCTCCTCAAGGAGATGCTCGACGCGGACATGAAAGTCATATCATTCAACCCGCGCGGGCTCGCGCTGGAGAACCTCTACATGCAGCTGATAGGTGATTCCAGATGACCGAAGGAGCGCCGATCAGGAGGGAGCCGCCGTCCGACCTCAGCCAGATGGTTACGGTCGTGAAATACGAGCTCCTGAAGCACACGAGGAGCCGGAGGCTCATCGGTAGTATCGCTGTCATCGTGCTCATCATCTCCCTTATCTACGCCATACCGCTCGCGCTCAACAATCCCTACGCCGGGCACACGACGCTACAGGTCGAGGTCATACCGTACGGCCCCGTCAGCTACGCCTTCCTCAACAACAGTCACGCTTTGAACGATACCATGGTCATTCACGTCAACGGCACGCTGCTCCCTCGGTCTAACTCGACCTGGATATTCAACGAGGATGGAACAAACCGCGTCCTATTCATGTCCAACCTATCGGGGCAGAAAGTCGTCGCCGACTTCGACTTCAAGACACCTGCCAAGGACTTCTCAGACACATTCATGAATTTCATGAACATGCTCGTGATAATCCTGGTCACCTTCTTCGGGGCAGATGCCCTGGTCAGCGAGTACCAGAACCGCACCGCATACCTGCTGTTCCCGAATCCGATCAGGCGCGAGGTCATGTTCGCCGGGAAGTTCATCGCGAGCTTCATCGCGTGCCTGACGATGATCGGCTTGTTCTATCTCTTGATATTGGTCCTTTCCCTCATCTCAATCGGGGGAGTCGCCACCTACCTCGGTCTATCGTTCTGCTTCGCCATCCTGTATCTGCTTGCCTGCCTGGCAGTCGCATATTTCGTAAGTTCGATACTCAAGGGCTCCACTGGCGCGATAATCCTTACCTTCTTCCTCCTGCTCATGATACTGCCGATAGTCCAGAGCGTCGGCATGATCTCGGGGATGAAGATGTGGTTCCTCCTGACATTCATGGGGACCCTGCCGTCGACGGCGCTCAGCTGGGATAACTACCCGATCGATTCCGTGCAGACCATTCCCGGGATGGGATTCACTCTCTACGACTACTATCCAGACCCCGGGACGAGCGCGATCGTGATGTTCGCCTATGTCGTCATCTTCGTGGTGATGTCCATCTTCCTGTTCAGAAGGAAGGAGCTCACCGGGTGAATTCGCACACCAACCGGTCTTTTCAATTACCTATGATGAATAATTATCGCCAGTTGTTTTCAATTAATGCAATCTCGAGCAAAAGGGATATAATGAACGAGGCTCATTTGCACGCAAAGGATGGGATACGGCATGAGCAAGCCTACTTCGCCGCATATGATTTCATTTTCTTCAATAATCGCTCTTGAGGTGATTCGCTGATAGAACTCTGGCAGATCACGCTCTACCTCGGCATATGCGTCTGCCTCTCGGTGTTCGCCTATGTTAGGAAGATTCTCGACCTGAAAGGCTCCCTTTTCGCATTCGTCGTCGGCGCGATCATCAGCATCATGGGGAGCATACTCTGGCTGGTGATGCTGCTCATCTTCCTGCTGACAAGTTACGTCCTGACTAAATACCGCTTCGAGCTGAAGAAGCAGAAGGGGCTGCACGAGGGCTCCAGCGGCGAGCGGGGATACCGGAACGTCTTGGCAAACGGGATAGTGATGACGGTGATCGCGATGGTCGCATTTTTCGACAGTTCGCTGATGGACATGTCCACGGCGAGCTTCGTTTTCGTGTCGGCGCTCGCTGTAGCCGCCGCCGACACCGCGGCGAGCGAGATAGGCGTCTTCGACCCCAGGCCGGTGCTCATAACGACCTTCGAGAGGGTCAAGCCTGGTACCGATGGCGGGGTCTCACTCACGGGGCAGCTGGTCGCCTTCATAGCCGCTGGGTTCACGAGCGCGATAGCCTACCTCCTTTTCTCCCTCTCCTCCAACCCGGTCCTGGTCGCAGGTCCTTCAACGGTCCTGATCCCGATGCTCTGCGGCTTCCTCGGCTGCCAGATCGACAGCGTGATCGGCGCCACGATCGAGAGGCAGGGCAAGATAGGCAAGCTCGGCAACAACATGGTCTCGATAGCTTGCGGCGCGCTGCTCGCATGGATAATCTCCCTGGCGCTCTGAAGCTAGAGCAGGTCGACCAGTTCCGTCATCGAATGTATGACATCTTGCGATTTCTGCCTTTTTCTTCCGCGGTCGAGAAGCACGGAACTCATCCCGGCGAGCCTGGCCCCTTCGTAGTCATCCTTTGGATCGTTGCCGATGTGCAAAGCTTCGGCAGGCGATGCGCCCAGCCCCCTTAGGGCGTCGAGGAATATCTTCTTCTCAGGCTTCCTCACAAGGACTTCGTCGGAGAAGACCATGCGGTCGAAGAAACTAGCGATTCTAAGTTGTTCGAGCACGGTTCGCAACACAATGCCAGGGGTCCTGCCCGTGTTCGATATCAAGCCCAATAGATATCCTCTCGAAGAGAGCTCCTCCAGGGTCTGTATGACCCCTTCCATGAGCACCGGCGGGTATCTCAGCAGTGCTTGGGCGTAGTTCTTCTTCACTTCAGAATATTCGTTCCCTTTTAATCTACCGACGAGAGCTGGGTCGATCTCATCGAGCATGTATGCAAGGTGATCATCTGTCGGAATATCCTTGTTCTTCGCCCAGACGCTGTCGCAATACTCACCCGACGTTCTGTAGGCGCGGTCGATGGTCTCTTCATCATAATCGAAGCCGAACGACGCAAGCTGAGATTGCATCTCTGTCACCCTGATCTTCGCGAGGGTGGGGTTCTTCCTCGGCACCTCCTGGACGAGCGTGTCCCAGAGGTCTATTGTCAGCGCCTTGTAGCCGTTGTTCGCCACGGAGACGACTAATGCGAGGGCTATATTGAAACTTGCTCAGAGACGTCTAATAAAATGGATCCCCGGGGGTGCGCGTCTCCGCGCTCCCCGAAGAAATGCTTCTCCGCCGGTAAAAAAATTACTTCTTCGTTCCGGCGATCTTGAAGACCTTCGTGCCGCACTTCGGGCACTTGCCAGTAAGGGCCTTCCTCTTGTTCTTCATTATTACGGGTTTTACATCGGTCTTGACTTTCTTCCTGCACTTCACGCAATACATCTCTTCTGTTGCCATTCTGTTTCCCCTCACGTTAGAATTATGCTCATGCATCACCTTACTGCTATATCAGAGTATTTCGAACCTGATTTCCAGTCGAAGCAGCGGTTCTTGTGGCGTCTCCGCGGTCTTTTCGGCGGTGAAAAATAAGTCTGAATCTTTATATACGACTTATCGATTAGTCCCTTTTAGAGTGCGTGACGGCCAAAGCGGCAGGGCCACACCTGGTCTCATTCCGAACCCAGAAGTTAAGCCTGCCCACGTTCTCCGCGGTACTGTAGCGCGCGAGCCTACGGGAGGCCTAGGGCTCTTCGGAGCCTCGGGTGCGTTAAGACTAGATGTACCAGCCCGGTATCTTCGGATATCGGGTCAACTGCATCGTTTGAAATCTTAACGTGCACGGAACGCTGTCACGTGCTCTACTGATTATCAGTAGGGCGACCCCAATCAGAGTGCCTGCCGGAGAAGATTTTATATTTCAAAAGGGCGCTGGTGTAACTTCAGTTGATTGCCGATGACCCCTGAAGAACAGACTGGATTGACGATTTTCTTCGCCATTCTTTTCGCAGTCACAATATATCTCGAACTTAAAATCAGGAAGATAGGGTTCGGCAAGAAGGTCGTGTCCTCCCGCATAAAGAAGGACCAAGCCTACAATGCCCTCCACACTACCAAGGCAGTCAGGAACAAGCTCCGGATCGACAGGGTTAACACGGCCAAGGCCGACTACATGATCCAGAAGGCCGAGACGGCGCTGGATGACCATGATTACGATTCATGCATGGACGTCTGCAGGAAGGCCCGAGAAGAGCTGCTCAAGAGCAAGCGCGACGGGAGCGTGCTTTCCGACGAATCCCCTGCCAAGGATGAGGCGAGTGAAGAGCTCCCTGAGATTCCCACAAAGGCCGAGCTGATAAGGCCACAGGCTGCGGGGGTTGACAACACAGCCCTGTTGTCGGCGAAGTTCGAGCTGAAGGCGGCCAAGGCAGATATCGAGGCTTTCCTCGGGGACACAGGCATCAGGAACAGGGCGGCACAGCTCGTTAAAGAGGCCGAGAAGCAGTTGGACGGTCGCGATTTCCAGAGGAGCCTTTCGGCTTCCTTCAGGGCGAGGAAGATCATGTCGGGGGAAGTCGTCGAGGAGAAGCCGCCGGCAAAGGAGCCCGCTAAGACGGAGGAACCGAAGAAACCGGCGAATGAGCAGGACGGCAAGTGCAGCTCATGCGGCGCCGCCCTTGAATCCGACGACGTGTTCTGCCATTCATGCGGCACCTCGCTCAAAGCGCGCAAATGCGAATCATGCGGGGCGGACCTTAAAGGATTCGAGAAGTTCTGTAGGAAATGCGGAAAGCCGGCTCAGCGGTGACCCGATTCTTTCAGCAGTCTGATTATCGACAGCGCGAAGACGCCTGCCCCGAACCCGTTGTCTATGTTCACTATCGCTATCCCGGGCGAGCAGCTACACAGCATCGCCAGTAGGGCGGTGACCCCTTGGAAGTTCGCGCCGTAGCCGATGCTTGTCGGCACAGCCACCACCGGCTTGTCTGTGAGCCCCGCGACGACGCTCGGCAAAGCACCTTCCATGCCCGCAACGACGATCACGACATCTGAGCCGTTAATCACCTTCAGCGAAGGTATGATGCGGTGGACACCGGCGACGCCGACGTCGAACACCCTCTCGACCTTCACTCCGTAGCGCTCGCATATGGCCGCCGCTTCTTCTGCGACAGGTATGTCGGAGGTCCCTGCGGTCACGATCGCCACCCTGCCGCCGACCTCGTCCGGCCTCTCTCCAAGAAATACGAGGTTCGCAAGCGACAGGTAGTCGATCTTCCCCTTGAAACGCTTCTTGAGCTTCGCGGACAGCCCCTTATCCACCTTCGTGAGTACTGCCGAGCCCTGCATCTTGAGTATCCTATCGGCAATCATGAGCACCTGCTCCTCAGTCTTCCCAGAGCAGAAGACAGCCTCCGGGAACCCCCTACGCATCCCGCGGTGATGGTCGAGCTTCGCGAACCCCATCTCCTCGTACGGCAGGAGCCTGAGCTTCTCCATTACCTCGTCAATGTCCGACTCCCCGCTCTCAAGGGATGACAGCAGCTCCCGCAAACGCCTTTTATCCATCTCAAAGCACCTCGTTCATGCTGCCAGACCTGAAACCTTCGATGTCGAGCGATATGTAGGTGAAACCTGCCGCCTTGAGCTCCTTCGCGATATTCTCGCGCATCTCGAGGAAGCGCCTCATCTCCTGCGGCTCGATCTCGATCCGGGCGATGTGCCCGTGAGCCCTCACTCTAACCTGGGAGAAGCCGTTCGACTTCAAAAACCGTTCTGCCCGCGCGATTCTCTCGAGCAGGTCGCCCGTTATCTTCGTTCCGTACGGCACCCTCGAAGCAAGGCATGCCGCGGAGGGCTTGTCCCATGTCGGCAGCCCCCGAGACTTCGAGATCGCCCTGACCTCCTCCTTGGATATCCCCGTCTCCAACAGCGGGCTCCTCACGCGGTATTCCTCATTCGCTCTCATGCCAGGGCGCACATCCGAGAGGTCGTCACTCGTGCTCCCGTCTGCGATCGAATCGATCCCGAGAACTGCGGCCAGGTCGGCTATCGCCTTGAAAAGCAGCTTCTTGCAGTGGTAGCAGCGGTCGGGAGAGTTCGCGACAAGCCTCTCATCCGACATCGTTGGGATTTCGATCTCGTAGAGCGTGATGCCTATGGTCAGAGCAGTCCGCCTCGCCCCCTCCAGGTCTTCCAACGGATCCAGGGGCGACCTGCCGATGACCGCGATAGCCCTTTCGCCGAGCGCCTCGAACGCAAGGCTGCAGACCAGGGTCGAGTCGACCCCGCCTGAGAATGCAACAGCGACAGACCCCGACTCCTTCAAGAGGTCGAGCGCCGCGCTCTCCTTCTCCTTCAGATTCATGACGAGACCAAATCCAGCTTCGAGCCTATCTGTCTTTCGAGCCCCCTCTCCGGCAGAATGTATAATATCCTGGCAAACGATTCAGGAAGACCGATCCACGGAGGTATTAACACGTCAGAGGAGAACACAGTGTTCATCGGGAAGAAGCCCACGATGAACTACGTACTCGCAGTGGTGACCCTGTTCAACAGCGGGACCAACGAAGTAACCATAAAGGCGCGCGGGAGGTCGATCAGCCAAGCAGTCGACGTGGCGGAGATAGTCCGGCACAAGTTCATCCAAGGGCTGACCTACAAGGACATCCGGATCGAAACGGAGGCTATCCCGACCGAGGGCGGCGGGGCAGCGAACGTGTCGTCTATGGCGCTATGCCTGTCGAAGTCCGTCTGATCCGCATTCCTTTTATGATGCCCGCATCGCTCCGGCATCGGGCGGCCTAGTGCCAAATGCATGTCAACCCTGGGTTTTCGTCATTTCACGATGCTTTCTTTTATCTACTGGGTATCTCATTTCAAAAAACGATAGATGGGGTCGGACTGATTTGATAATAGTCAAGCTCGGCGGGTCGGTGATAACCGACAAGGATCGCTACAAGCACTTCGAGAAGGCTGCCTGCAACAGGCTCTGCGGAGAGCTGAAGCCCGCGAAGAACGAATTGGTACTGATCCACGGTGCGGGCTCGTTCGGGCATATCCTCGCGTCCAAGGCAAAGCTGAACCTCGGCGTCCCCAACGGGGACCTCGACAAGCTCAAAGCGGTGGCGAGAGTGCACGGCGACGTCCGCGAGCTCGATTCCAAGGTGCTTTCCTGCATGGCCGCGAAGAAGCTGCACGGCTACTCCCTCCCTCCGCACACGGTGGGATCGTTCTCTGGCGGCAAGATGACGGCGTTCTGCCCGGAGAAGTTCGAGATGCTGATCGACAACGACCTCATACCGGTCTCCTTTGGCGACGTCGTCCCTGACGGCGAGCTGAACTTCTCCATCTGCTCCGGCGACCTGCTGATGATCGCCCTAGCAAAGCATTTCAAGCCGTCCATGACGGTGTTCGTCGCCGATGTGGACGGGATATACAATAAGGATCCGAAGGAGTACAAGGACGCGAAGCTCCTCAAGGAAGTAAATCCCGACAACATCAAGTCCATAAAGGCCGGCTTCCGCAAGAACGATGTGACCGGCGCGATGAACAAGAAGCTCGCCAGCATGGTCGAGATAGCCAAGCACTGCGAAAACACTATCATCCTGAACGGGAATTCCGCACACAGGCTGGAACGCGCCCTGAAAGGGGAGAAAGTAACATCGACGAAGGTGGTCGCCTGAGCGAACCGAAAAAGACAGAGGCAAGAAAGCTCGCACACATCGAGATATGCTCGACGAGGGACGTAGCCTCGAAGTACAATTACTGGGATGACATCCATCTCATCCACTCAGCCACTCCGGAGGTGGACTTCGGCGATATCGTGACAGAGGTCCGGCTGTTCGGGAAGCTGTTCTCAGCGCCCGTGTTGATCGCCGCAATGACCGGGGGCACAGACGTCGGCGAGAAGATCAACCGGAACCTGGCGCAGGCTGCATCAAAATTGCAGATAGGCATGGGCGTCGGGAGCCAGAGGGCCGGCATCGAGAACCCCTCGCTCGTGAAGACATATTCTGCCATCAAGGACTATTCCATCCCGCTCAAGATCGCCAATATTGGCGCCCCGCAGCTCGTCAGCGCCGGGGGCTACAAGCAGGCATCTGACATTCTCACGCAGGCAATCGACATGATCGACGCCGACCTCGTCGCGATCCATCTCAACTACCTGCAGGAGGCCGTGCAGATCGAGGGGGAGAAGGACGCCAAAGGTCTGCTGTCATTGATCAAAGACCTGGCCACTGATTTCCCGATAATCATCAAGGAGACCGGCGCCGGGCTCTCGCCGGATGTCATTAAGTCGCTCGCGAAGACAAAGATCAAGGGTGTGGATGTCGGCGGCGCAGGAGGGACCAGCTTCGCGGCGGTCGAGTTCTACCGCGCGCAGGAGGCGGGCGATGCCATGCTCGCCAGGCTGGGAAAGACCTTCTGGAACTGGGGGATACCCGCTCCGGTCACCGCTGCGATTGCCTCCCTGCATCTGCCGACCATCGCGACAGGCGGCATCAGGGACGGCCTGGATGTCGCCCGCGCTATAGCGATAGACGCGTCATCCGCCGGCATCGCGAACAAGCTGCTCGTCCCCGCAACGGTGGGGGCGGAGGCGGTGGTGGATGAATTGAAAGCGATCGTCCAGGAGCTCAAGGTCGCCATGTTCCTTACGGGTTCGTCGAACATCAAGGAGCTGGCCGCGCAGAATCCGCTGGTGGTGGGCCCGACCAAGGAATGGCTCGACCACCTGACTTCCGAATAGATGCGGGGGATGCAACATGGATTTCAAGAAGGAGTTCAGCGAGACGATAATCCCTATCAACAGGGAGATTGAGTCGCTAATCTCCGAGGTCGAGAACAAGAACCTCAGGGACGCGATGCTGCACTATCCGAAGGCCGGAGGGAAGCGGCTCAGGCCGATATTCACTATGCTCATCGCCGACGCGATAAACAAGAGCGGCATGAAGGCGCTCCCTTACGGTGTTGCTCTGGAGATGGTCCATAATTTCACTCTCATCCACGACGATGTCATGGACAATGACGACACCCGCAGGGGGATGAAGACGACCCACATCGTCTACGGCATCCCCGGCGCGATACTCGCGGGGGACGCGCTTTTCGCCAAGGCATTCGCCATTGTTGGCGACATGGACTTGAACGCTGAGCACAAGATTGACTTATTCAAGTTACTGGCGACTTCAGTCCTGTTGCTCGCAGAGGGGCAGCAGATGGACATGGACTTCGAGAAATCGGCGGATGTCAAAGCGGACGAATACCTGAAGATGATCGAGCGGAAGACGGCGGTGCTCATGTCGGCGGCCGCCCAAGGTGGCGCGATAGTCGCGGGAGCGAACCTCAAGCTGCAGAAAAGCATGTTCGAGTTCGGCAGGATGATGGGCCTCGGTTTCCAGATATGGGATGACGTCCTGGATCTCAGGGCGAACGAGAAGAAGCTTGGCAAACCCGTTGGCAGCGACATCAGGAACGGGAAGAAGACGCTGATTGTCATCTACGCGCTCGAGACGCTCGATGCTGACAAGCGGAAGAGGCTCGAGCAGATTCTCGGCAAGCTCGATGCTTCCAAGTCTGAGGTTGATGAGGCGATAGCGATACTCGATTCTGCCGGCGCGATTGACAGGGCGGAGAGGATCGCCTTGGAATTGATATCAAAGGCGAAAGTACTAATCGACGACCTCCCCGAAGGGGAGGACCGACAGAAGCTCAAGGATCTCACAGATTTCATGATCCGGCGAGAATGGTAGGCAGCGGTTGGTGTTCACATGACGATCCTTCGGCGCGGGGCAGAAGCGGAACTGCATGACGGGAAGTGGCTCGGTCGCGAGATCATCTTGAAGAAGCGCATACCGAAGGGCTACCGCCACCCGACGCTCGACTCAGCTATCCGCTCGCAGAGGACCAAGAACGAGGCGAAGCTGATGCTCGAGGTGCGCACAAAAGGAGTGCCTGTCCCGATAATCTACGACATCGACCTCGCGAAGTCCGAGATTGTCATGGAGAGGATATTCGGGCCGAGGGTGAAGGACCTGTTCAACGAGCTTCCCCTCGAGGACGCGAGGAAGCTGGCCAGGGATATGGGAAAGGTCGTGGCATTGCTTCATTCTAACGATATCGTGCACGGAGACCTCACCACCTCCAACATGCTCATGAGGGATGATGGCGCGATATGCATGATCGACTTCTCCCTGGGGGAGAGGACGACTGCGGTCGAGAAGAAAGGGGTCGACCTGCACCTGCTTTTCGAAGCCTTCCATTCAGCTCACTATGTGAGGGAGGAGCTGCTCGAGGACCTGCTGGATTCCTACAGGGGGGGCTTCGCCGGGGCCAGCGAGGTCATCCAGAGAGTGAAGGAGATCAAGAAGAGGGGGAGGTACACGTGAAGATATCATTCGTCACAACCAACAAGGGGAAGTTCGCCGAGATCGGCAAGATGATCCGCGACAGGGGGCACGAGGCGGAGAACATACCCGTCGCCTACCCGGAGATGCAAACCGATTCCCTCGAGATGGTCATGATCCAGGGGCTGGAGTGGCTAATGGACCACTACGAGCGCCCGATACTCGCGGACGACTCAGGGTTGTTCATCGATTCCCTGGGGGGATTCCCGGGAGTCTACAGCTCATATGTCTTCAAGACGCTCGGCAACGACGGCATACTCGGGCTGATGGAGAAGCAGGCCGACAGGGCCGCGCGCTTCGAATGCGTACTCGGGTTCGTTGAGCCGGGGTCCGGGCCGAAGCTGTTCAAAGGCGTCTCTGAAGGGACCATATCTTCCTCGAAGAGAGGAGACAAAGGATTCGGCTACGATCCAGTATTCATTCCGAAAGGATATGACAGGACGTTCGGCGAACTGCCTATCGATGAGAAGAACAAGGTATCGCACAGGGGCAGGGCGCTGGAGCAGTTCTTCAAATACCTGGAAGAGGAGCACTAATTGTTAAGCCTCATTGCGCAATAGGGGAGAGGGTTGAAAATGGGTTCGAGGGTCGCAGTAACCGGATGCGCGGGTTTCATCGGGAGCCACCTAGTTGACGCGCTCCTCGATAAAGGGGCGGAGGTGGTGGGGCTCGACAACTTCAGCTCCGGCAGCATGAACAACATCGAGGGCGCGCGCGAGAACGGCAACTTCGACCTCATCGAAGGCGACATCCTCTGCGAGGAGGACCTGGACGAGCTCATGACCGATGTCGAGATCGTATATCATCTCGCGGCCAACCCGGATGTCAGGGTGGGCGTCGCCGACACGCAGACGCACCTTAACCAGAACATCATCGGGACTTACAATGTGCTCGAGACGATGAGGAGGAAGAGCGTCGGTATGATCAGCTTCACCTCGACCTCAACCATCTACGGGGAGGCGCTGGAGATTCCAACCCCGGAGGACTACGGCCCACTGAAGCCGATATCGCTCTACGGGGCATCCAAGCTCTCCTGCGAGGCGCTGATATCGAGCTACTGCCACGTCTTCGATTTCAGGTCGCTGATATTCAGGTTCGCCAACGTCGTCGGCAGCAGGAGCGGGCACGGGGTGATTCACGATTTCATATCCAAGCTCGAGAAGGACCCGAACAAGCTGGAGATCCTCGGATCGCCGCCTGGAACATTGAAGTCGTACTGCAGCGTCCAAGACTGCATCGAGGGGATGCTCGCCGCCGAGAAGAACTGCATCGAGAAGGTCGGGATCTACAACATCGGGTCCAATGACACGCTTGATGTGCAGTCTATCGCGAACATCGTCGCCGAGGGGATGGGTTTGGGAAAGGTCAAGCACTCATGGACCGGCGGGGTCGACGGGGGAAGGGGCTGGGTCGGCGATGTGAAGCAGATGCAGCTCTCGCTCACGAAGATCATGTCCGAGGGATGGAAGCCGAGGATGAGCAGCGCGGAGGCGGTCAGGGTCGCCGCGAAGGATCTGCTAAGCGAGAAGCGCGGATGAATTGTTTTATCGCTGGCCAGAGAGACCATCAGGAATAAATATCAGGGTCATTGTAACCGAGTCTTAGCGCAACCAGGCATTCTAGGGGTAGTGGTCTAGCTTGGTTTATGATTCGTGGTTTGGGACCATGAGGCCGTCGGTTCAAATCCGACCTACCCCACTTCACTCTTGAACGGTTCACGCCCTACTGGGACAGATACTTTTAAAATACATACCCCTCATGCCAGGTCACCGTTGGGGGGAAATATTTCTCTACCACACAGGGGTATCCGAATGAACAGCAGGCTCGTTGCGCTTTCGATCGTGATTGTGATGTTGGCCGCCTCGTTCGCCGCACTGACGGCCTTGCCAGAATCTCCGGCCGAGCAGCCGCAGAAGGCCAGAATATCATCATACACCACCCGCGCACCGATTGCGATAAGCGGCAACGCAGGATTCCTCGCCGCGAACGCATCGACCGGCATCAGCACCGGCAGCGGGACGGCGGCGGACCCGTACATCATCCAGGGATGGGACATAAACGCATCCTCGTCTTACGGCATAAGGATTGACGGCGCCGACGTGCACTTCGTGATAAGGGGCTGCCTTGTGCACGACGGCTCGTACGCCGCCACCAACGAGGGCATCTACCTGAGCAATTGCATGAATGCGACAATCACCGACAACAACTGCACGAAAAACAGGCACGGGATTCTGCTATACGCCTGCAGCAACAGCACCGTGGACAACAACACGTGCTCCTTGAATGCATACAACGGTATCTACATCACCTACTACAGCTGCAACAACACCGTGACCAACAATACCTGCAACAACGAGCCCGGCACCCACGTCGGCATTTGGTTGGATAATCACTGCAGCAACAACACGGTCACCGGCAACAAGTGCAGCGGCAACACAGGCGGGATATTTGTTTTCATCTCGAGCTGCGACAACACCCTGAGCGAGAACAACTGCTCGGGCAACGCCCAATATGGCATAAGCGTCACGAACAACTGCGAGAGGTCCGTGATCACGAACAACAATTGCCGCTCCGACGGCTCATACGGCATATGCCTCAACAATGTTGCGAACAGCACGCTGACCGGGAACAGCTGCTCCGGAAGCTCATACGGCATATTCCTGCAAACTAGAAGCAACAGGAACACGGTGACCGGCAACAACTGCAGCGGCAACAGCCAGAGTGGCATCTACCTGAACTACCGCGTGGACAACAACACCATAACCGGCAACAACTGCTCCTACAACTACCGCGGCATATACCTCCTTTCGTACTGCAACGACACCGCGATAACGGGCAACACATGCTTGGGCAACTCCCAGATCGGCATCGACATCTCCTCGATCTGCCCGAGGAACACCGTCGATGGCAACAACTGCTCTTGGAGCAATCAGGGCATATCGCTGACGAACACCGGGACCTGCGTGATCAGCAACAACACCTGCTGGTCAAACAGCGGGTATGGGCTGCTCTTCAGCAGCTCTTCAGGCAACTCGATAGAGAACAACAGCTGCCATGGCGGCTCTTACGGCATCAGCGTCTCTGCAAGCAGCAACGGCAACACGATACGGGACAACAGCATCTCAGGCTGCACATACGGCATATACGTGCCATACTCAATCAGTAACGCCCTGCAGGGCAACGACCTGGTCGGCTGCGGCGTGGCATTCGACAGCAGCAACAGAGCCTACTGGTACTCGAACAGCGTCAACGCGGCCAACACGGTGAACGGGCTGCCGATATATATCGGCAGGAACCTTACCGGCCTGACAGTTCCGGCGGGATACGGACAGATCATACTCTATAACTGCACGGATCTAACCGTGAGCGGCTACGATATCCCATCGGCGACCTACGGCATCACGACCGCATTCTGCTCCAAGATACTGATCGAGAACTGCGACCTGACAAACAACTACTTCGGGATTTACATCTACGAGACGGACAACGCCACCCTGGCGAACAACACCTGCGCGGGAGGTTATTACGGGATCAGGGGGCTATACGTCGACAACAGCACCGTGGTTAACAACACCTGCATCGGAGGCTGGGACGGCATATACCTGGAGACATCGGAGGACGTCGCATTCTCCGACAACACATGCACGGGCGTGGAATACGGCATATCGCTGTACCTGATGGTCAATTGCACCTTCAGCGGAAACAACTGCTCCGGGAACGCCTATTCCTTCTACCTCACCGAATGCTACGACAGCGTATTCGACCGCAACAACTGTTCTGGAAACACCGACAGCGCGATTTATCTGAATTACGCCGACGGGAACAGGTTCAGCAACAACACCTGCTCTGAAAGCGACATCGGCTTCGAGGTCGATGACTGCCGCGGTAACATGTTCGACAACAACAGCTGCTCCGGGAACAACTGGGGCATCTACATCTATTCATACGGGATACCGGACGATTCCAGCAACAATACCTTTGTGTCTAACACGCTGTGCGACAACGTTCACGAAGCCGTCTACGTGGAGTTGGACTCTTATGACAACCTGTTCTATAGCAACGTCTTCACGGGGAACAACGGGGCCGGAACCGTCTTCGATGCGGCGCACATACAGGCGCTCGACGACGGCACGCGCTCATTATGGAACACTTCTACCACTGGCAATAAGTGGAGCGACTGGCTGACGCCAGATGTAGCCGCCCCGCTGGGTGTCGTCGACCTGCCGTACAACGTCTCCGGGGCCGCGGGCGCCAAGGACTTCTACCCAATCTCATCGTGGGCGCCGGACACCTCGGCGCCGAACACCACCGCCTCCCCGTCGGGAAGCCAAGGGTCTAACGGCTGGTTCAGATCCAATGTCTCCCTGGTCCTCTCAGGAGTCGATTCCGGAAGCGGATTGAACAAGACCGAGTACAGGGTCAACAACGGGACCTGGATCCAATACAACGGCTCGATAAACATCACGACTGACGGCATATACTTCATAGAGTACCGCTCGACCGACAACAACAGCAACGCCGAGGGCATCAAGAACCTCACGGTGATGGTCGACATGACGGCACCGGTAACCTCCGCGGCAAAGAGCGGCTCCAATGTCACTCTGACAACTACGGATGCGACCAGCGGCGTGAACGCGACCTTCTACAGAGTCAACGGCGGCAGCTGGCAGGTCTACAACGGATCCTTTGAAGTAACTGGTGCAGGGAACAACACGATCGAGTACTATTCGGTTGATGAAGCAGGCAATGCGGAACCGATCAAGACGACGTGGGTCGACAACGGCGCCGTCATCGCCCAAGAGACCAACATGGTGGCAATAATGATCATCATCGGGATGGTTGTCTTGGTCTTGATAGTGGCCACCGTGCTTATGCGCAGGAAGAAGAGCAAGCAGCAATCGCCCCCGCAAACGCCGCCAACGGTCCAATAAGTGCAGATGGAGTCAAAACCAGTAGCTTGGAGATAGGACGACCTATCTCCCTTTCTCTTTTATTCCGTGCTCCCGGTGAAGTAGAGGCATGAGCCGTTCGTCAAAGCATTTATCTCGGCTGGGGGGATTTGCCAATGAGGAAAAATGGTGGATTTCTTCCTATGGCCGATGCTGTTGCCTCTGATCATCCCGATTCTCTACTGTATCAGGAAAAAGAGGGAATCGCTGACGGAAATCCTGATCATTGCTCTTGTGATGTCACTCATAGTTGGACTATGGCCTCTATACAGTGACGGTTATCTTGGATACAGCTCCGAAGCCTACGTCTCCGTAAAAGTACTCTTGTTCATCGCGCTCCCAATTACAGTATTGCTCTTATTGAAACGTAATAAATCGCCTCTCGATTTCCGACAATATGGCATCCAAAGTGAGGGGGCGAAGAAGAGCATTCTGCTCTTTGTTGTTCTATTGCCATTAATGCTAATCGCGAGTTACATCGTAAGGATTGGATCTTCAGCTCCGGCCTCGGCCGACCTACCATATGGGGCAATTATGTTCTTCGAGGCTTTCACCGAGGAGTTCCTCTTCAGAGGAATACTCTTCATCCTGATTCTCAGCCTCACCGATGTCAAGATAGCCTACTTCACTTCATTCGCGTGCTTCCTGCTTATGCACCCGCAATACTATGCATCCGGGCTCATGATCGGCATGCTCAGTCTCATCGTTCAGGCAGTTCTTACTATCGAAATAGCCCGGAGATCGAAGAACATCATCGGATCATGGCTGCTACATGGCCTCAATAGGTTTGTGACAATCGCAGTATTCCCGTTGATTTAATGAACCTATGGCATAGGCTGAAAAGCGGTTTTGAATCCAACCGAGCCAACTTCATGCTTTCAGTCGGATGGAGGCCATTTTCAATTGTCAGTACAATATAGCCAAGGAAGTAGTCGACCGACTGCTTTCGATTGACTAATTCCATGCGTATGGTTTATTTACCCCAAAGGATGTAATTAAGCCTGCATTCGTGAGAACAATGGCTACTATCTCATTCTTCAGACCGATGATTATAAAAGACGACAAGGCAGCGGAAGCGCTGATAAAAGCAGCTAATTGCAGTCCCAAACCTATTAGGAAAATCGATATCTCCAGGGAGCTCGAGAGTGGTCTTGTATCCCTGACAAAGAGATATTCTCATTAACGAGGGTCTTAAAAACCGGCATCGATGAACTTTCCATTCTGAAAGATCTCTCTACATTTTCCTGCGAACAGGAACCAGAAATTGAACGTTTCTTGAAGGAGAGATCGATTCCGTTCGAGAAGGCTCATAAGGGCAGAACCTATCTGATTCTCGAAAAGAGATCCTCCCCTGATGAGGCAGTTGCGATTCTTGCGTTTATCTCCTTGGCACTCACGACCTTCAGAATGCAGAAGGAGGTCTCGAATTCGATGAGGAAGAGGCTCAATGGCATCTTCATGAATGACGATGTTCCATGCTTCCTTATTGGCCAGTTGGGAAAGAACGATCGCTATTGGGACAGAATCGAGGGAAGCGAACTAATCGATTATGCTATGAACTTCCTTGAGAGGGGGCATGATCTCGTTGGCGGGCGTTTTGTCAGAGTGGACTGCCGTAATGATGAAAGGTTGATCGGGTTCTATGAAGAAAACGGATTCATGCGAGTGCAGATGGATGATGAGTCCGGTCTCCTACAAATGGTGAGATTCTTTTAAAATAAGTCCGATCCAGTGAAGCCAAGGGAAAGGTTTCGGGCCCGCTTAACCGCGGGGTCATCAACCTCTCCGTCGCCTCATTCGGTTCATGCAGATCGACGATAATATATTTTTTGGGCGGGATCAGTACCTGAACCTTAATTCGTGCTTCCAGTTATACAAAAGCATCTGGTTCTTTACATGTAGTGATTGCGTTCAAATGAAATGGCTCCACTCATTCTTTCGTGAGATGGGCGCACGTTTTCATAGATGAATCGGGAGACATTGGCTATCCCAAGGGTTCCTCAATTCTTACCGTTGCAGCATTGATCACAGGGGATAGTAAGCGCATTGAAAGGATCCCTCTGCAGATACGCAAAAAACGGCTTAGAAAGAATCTAATTCGTAAGTCTGAACTCAAATTCCACAATAGTGACGAATGGGTGAGGAAGGCAGTCCTTTCTTTGCTGATGAGGCGTGATGATTTCCAAATAATGGCCATCATTATAGACAAGAGGTTGGTAGCCACAGAATTGCAGGAGGATAAGGAAGGATTCTATGATGAATGTTGCGCACAATTGGCGGCAGAAGTTGCGAAAGCCTGCCCAAATGCAGCCGGATTGAACATAGTGTTCGATCAGAGATACAAAAGCAAAGGAGTCAATGACAACTTTACTTCACTTATTCGAACTCGGGTCGAAGAGGCGCGTCCAGAGCTTCGGAGATATACCTCTTCGATACAGATATCGGGCTTTGATTCCCAGAGATCAGGCGGTCTGCAAGTAGCGGACTTTGTCGCCGGGGCGCTCCAAAGAAAATACGAACAGGATGATTCTGCTTATTACGAAATCATTGCAGCACGCATCTTGAAGGAAGATAAGCGGATATTATAATCAAGGTGCAGCCCCCGGCCGGATTCTTGCCTCCCGCGCCTCATGGCGCAGGCAACCGTTGGCACAACGGTACCTACCTGCCGGGACTTACCTGCACGATGTAAATCACGGTAGAACGCCCAAATATAACTATCGCACAGAATCAGCCTCGAACTCAAGGCTCCCAATGAGATGACGGCATTAGGAACGAACTTCGACCATCTACAACTTTAGCTCTTCTTTGGCTTCTTCTCGGTCTTATCCGGCGTCTTCTGCCTTCTCTTTTTCAAGAAGAAGACAGCACCTATCGCTCCGATTGCTATGATCGCGCAGATCGCAACGATCAGCGACAGGTCGGCGGCCGCCAGCCCCCCGATTGCCCAAGGATTCTGGTTGTTCTCCTCGGTGACCCTGTCGTGGTAGACAGTCACCATGGGGTCGCTCCGCATCCACTGGGTATCCTTGTAGGTGAGGTTAGGGAAACTGTGTGTTACCGGGGTGAACATGTCGTTCGATTCGCCCATGAACGAGCTCCCGACCGACGCGTAGTCGCCAGTCGCGTTGTGCATCGTGAAGTTGTCCCTCATGTCAAGCCTAGACACTGCCAGAGGAGCCCCGTTGTTCTGGGGGAGGTCGAACATGAGGGTCTTGTCGGTCCGGCTGGTCGGTCTCAGGAAGCCGCCCGACTGGTTGTCGAGGCTCTCCGAGACGTAGATCCGGTAGTTGATTGCCGCGGTGAAGTGGGTGCCTGCCGGGCATTCGCTGCCGTTGACTGGGTCGAAGAACTTCGTATTCGAGAGATTCAAAAGCGCCTCGATCTTCATCTGCGTGTTGTTCGAGTCCCCTCTGATGTGATGCGCCAGAGTCAAGTCGAAAGTCGAACCCTCCGATCCGGCGGGACGCGGCGTGGCCGCGTAGAGATGGATTCCGTAGAACGTTATGTTGCAGTAGAATGTAGGGACATCCCCCTCGTATACAATGGGCGTCCTGTTCAGCACGAAGTCGCTGCAATAGGACAGCATAGTGCTGACGCCTATGCCACCAATGTCAAAGCTCAGCATGTCGTAGATCAGGAATTGGGCGGAGTACTCCCTCCCTCCGATGTTATAATTGATGTAATTCGAGTAGTCGACGAATTTGTCGTTCGACGGCTGGGGGCCGTTGTTTATCGTCCTTACCTGGATGGCCATCCTGGAGCCGCCGTGGCTGATCTGTATCCCCCAGCCCTCATGGGTGTAATACCCTCCCAGTTCCCCTCCCCCCACATGAGAAACGTTGAATTCATGATCCTCACGGATCCATGGAGCCGGGACCTCATCGTCTGTCGATTGGTCTGCTTTGGCCAACGGAAGCTGGCTAAAGCTGACGATGATCAGCGCAGCTATGATTATGAATGTTGGAACCGAACTTCGAATGAATCTCCAATCTGAGGAATGAATCAAGTTCGTTCTCCTTAGAAATAGTCATCCTTCAGCGGGAGATAAGAGTTTCTCCCGCTATGTTCCTGGTGAGACGGTAGCAATCAGTTGCCCGTAAGAGCATTTGTCTCGGCATAGAGGTCGAAAATCAATATAAATCATCAGGGGGATGGGAGTAGGCTGACAATGACAAAAACAGACCTCTATCCATTCATCTTCAAACGCAAGTCGGTCAGAGATTATAGCAACGAACCGCTTCCGAAGGATACGATCGACAGCATACGCTCCTTTTCGCAGACCGTCATGCCGCTGCTGCCGAACATCAAGGTCCAGATCGATATCAGAGGGTCAGATGGAGTGAAGGGCATGCTCAGGACAAACGCCCCGCATTACATCGTCTTCTTCTCGGAGGTCAAGGAAGGATATCTGGCCAACGCGGGCTTCATGCTGCAACAGCTGGATTTGTATCTCTCTGCGAACGGCATCGGCAACTGCTACCAAGGGCTGGCCAAATCAAAGGACAGGTCCGATGCACCATCTGGGATGGAGTTCGTGATCATGACGTCGTTCGGGCCACCGGCGGAAGATCAATGGCGCAGCGGCTCAGGAGATTTCAAGCGGCGATCATTATCCGAGATTTCTTCGGTGAAAGGTATGACCGACATTATGGAAGCAGCCCGAGTGGCACCTTCCGCAGTGAACAACCAGTCATGGTACTTCACCGGTGGCGATGGGACGATCAACGCATACTACGAAAAAGCGCTCTTTGGGCGCTGGAACGAAATCAACGTAGGAATCGCACTGTGCCATATTGCCGTGGCAGCTGAGCATTTTGATAAAAAGGCTAAGTTTATCTTCGATCCCACAGTGCAGAAGGAGAACATCAGGGGTTACGCCTACGTGATATCAGCCAAGGTCGAGTAATGCTCCTGATTGTGTGAAAGCATTTATCTCGGCTTAGAGGGATTGCGGGGCGGTGATTTCCAATGTGGCCAATGACCGGTCCTCTCCCCTATCCAACTTCAAAGTGGGAAGAACGGCGGTTGAGGATATATGGGGTCGTCGTCATTGTATCGGCTTTAATAGTAATATTCTGGCTAATGTTTTTCTAATAGAAGGATTTGGATCATTATAGGAGGGGATAAAGGGGTTTTTCCTCAATCCGAACCGATTGAACTTCTCAGGGGAGATGCTGGCTTGGGAAGTACGAAGTCCCATCTGATGTTGCGTTTCTCGATTGACAATGCTCCTGATGATGTGGTAGCACATAGAGTTCAATTGCATGTAGCTAGCATGCACAAGGATTTCCTTTATTCGACGAATTGACTGGCGCATCATGCATCGTCGTTTCATTTTCATAGACGAATCTGGTGATTTCGGTTTCTCAGACAAGTCATCCCGTCATATCACCCTCAGCGCGATTGTTGTACCGGACAAAGTTGCACTCGAGAGGATCCCTAGGAGGGTACGAAGGTACCTCGGAAAAAGTGCGAAAAACGGATCGGAACTAAAGTTCCACCGATCCGAAGACTCAGTGAAAAGGAAGATTTTGAATGCATTCTCGTCTTTGCCTGATGCAATAATCGTTTGTGTCATCGTTGATAAAAGGAAAGTGTCCGGATATTATGGAAATCGCAGAAATGATATGTATGACGACATGTGCAGAGTGCTTGTCGAGTCTCTCATAGGGGCATCAGTCCGCTCGAGAAGAATCGATCTATTTTTTGATATCCGACCCAGGAATAAACCAAAGAATCGAGATTTTGATTCGATGATTATCAAGGAGTTTGAAAAGCAGAGTGAAAGGATGAAGATCATTGCGCCTACCGTATTCATATCTAGAGTCAGCTCTGAGACCTGTCCGGGTCTCATCGTCGCCGATTTTATCGCTGGTGCGATTCAAAGGAAGCATGAACATGGATCGTTCGAGTATTATGCATTGATTTCGAATTCTATCCTCGTCGAAAAGAGGCGGGTTGATTAAAGGTGCAGCCCCTGGCGGGACTGTTTCCGATGCGCCATACGGCACATACCTTACCCACCAGGACTTACCTGCAATCATCAATCATTACTCTCCGAGATAAACCTATCCCATGGACGTAGCTAACCCTCTCTTCTCAGAATTCCGAATAGAAGGGAATAATGCTCCCACGAAAACGGGAACATTTTCAGCGGTAGACATTCTTCCTGAACAAAGAATTCTTGATCCTCTATCTCCGATAATTTCTCGTATTCTGTCGATTCCTATCCGACCTTCTCGGACCCCTTTGTTGTTTTGGCTGCGGTCTCGCTTCAGCGCCAACGGCATTCTTTGCCATGTCAGAATGGAATGAATGAGGCATCACTTCGATATTCTGCCTTATGAGGCATTCGATCTCCCTCAAAGCATCCCGTTCGTGGCTTGCGCACAGGGAATATGCAGTGCCCTTGGCCCCTGCCCTTGCGGTGCGGCCGATCCTATGAACATAATTGTCGATCTGGTCGACAGGCAGGTCGAAATTTATCACATGGGATATGTCGTCGACGTCAATGCCTCTTGCGGCAATATCGGTTGCAACCAGCACTCTTGTATGTCCTGATTTGAAACCGCCCAATGCCTTTGTCCTATGACTTTGTGATTTGTTGCCATGTATGGCTTCAGCCCGAATGCCCTGATTGGTCAGCACCTCGGCGACGTTATTTGCCCTTCTTTTAGTCCTGGTGAATATCAGTACACAACTCAAATCTTCATGTTTCAGCAATTCCAATAATATCGGGATCTTGTTTCTTTCGTCCACAAATAGGACTTTTTGTTGAACCAGTTGTACTGTGGTTGCCTGAGGAGCGACTTCAACACGCACCGGATTATGAAGCAATGCGTTTGCAAGCTCGCTTATCTTTGGCGGCATCGTTGCCGAAAAGAATACCGATTGTCTGCGCGCCGGCAATCTCGAAATGACCTTCTTGACATCATGGATGAACCCCATGTCAAGCATCCTGTCGACCTCATCGAGGACTAGGAATTCCAAATGGCTTAGGTTCACGTGGCCCTGATTCATCAAGTCAAGTAATCTGCCAGGCGTGGCGACAAGGACATCAACGCCGTTGGTAAGCGCTCTGACCTGGTTGCCTTGGCCTACGCCGCCGAAGATCACAGTGTGCCTGAATCTCATGAACGAGCCGTAAGTTGCAAAGCTTTCGTCTATCTGCGCCGCCAACTCTCTGGTCGGCGCAAGAACCAGGGTTCTAGGGGACCTAGGAATAAGACGCTTTGGTGAATGTGACATTATCTGCAACAGGGGGAGAACAAATGCAGCAGTCTTTCCTGTGCCAGTTTGCGCAATGCCAATCAAATCCTTGCCTTCAAGGATTGGAGGAATCGCCTGTCTCTGTATTGGCGTTGGCGCAGTATAGCCCTGTTTAGCAACTGCCTCCAGAAGAGGCCCTATGAGCTTAAGATTCTTGAAAGTCAATTGTCCCTATCTCCAATCGTCAATCCCGAAGCAGGAGATAATGGTTCTTCCTGACCATGCGGTTTCTATTGGGCAACAGGGTCTGCCACGAACATTACTTTCGGCAAGGATTAAATATTGCATTTCGTTATGCTCATCAAAACATATCGGTGGGAACATGAAGAAAATGGCAATGATTGCAATTTCGATAGCGGTAGTGGCGGCGGTCGTGATATCGGCTATGGCGCTGGTCGTCTTCGCGCCTAAGATGCAGTATCTGAGGATGGCGACCACCACAAGCACGCAGGACTCCGGGCTGCTCGACTACATACTCCCTGTCTTCGAGAACGAGACAAACAGCAAGGTCGAGGTCATAGCGGTCGGCTCGGGGCAGGCACTGGAGATGGGAAAGCGCGGGGATGTCGACATATTGATGGTCCACTCCCCCGCGTCAGAAGCGCAGTTCGTCAAGGATGGTTACGGCACCAACCGGACGCAGTTTATGTACAACTGGTTCGTCATAGTAGGCCCTGACAGCGACCCAGCCGGCACAAGGTACGCGAAGAACTCCAGCGACGCTTTCAAGCGGATCCTCGACAACGGCACGACCGGGAATGTCACCTTCGTCTCGCGCGCCGACAACTCCGGCACGCACTCGAAGGAGTTGACGATCTGGTCCGCTCTAGGTTACAACAAGACGCAAGTAGCCGCCTTCGACTCTAGCTGGTACAAGCAGGCAGGGCAGGGGATGGGCTCCGTACTCGACATGTGCGAGGACATGGGTGCTTACACTCTCTCCGATGACGCGACATACTATTCGCGCGTCGAGGCCGGCATAATCCCCTCGCTCAACATCACTAAGGCGGGCGACTCGGCGCTCAAGAACCAGTACAGCATCATACTTGTCAACTCGACGATCTGGACGCACATAAATGCGACCCTTGCGGAGGATTTCCTCGCATGGATAACGTCGCATGACGGACAGGACCTTATAAAGAGCTACGAGAGGTACGGCCAACAGCTGTTCACGCCAAACGCGCCGGCCTACATCTCTGCCCTCTCCATCGCAGGATGCAGAGGGGCCGTCGAGGCAGCCGTTAGCGCCTCCACCCGATCAGAGGAGACGATCCTTCGTCTCTCGAACATTCGCGGATGAAAAAGAAGGTAACGGAAGATGGTATTGGGAATCGAGTACGACGTGGTCCAGGTGACCCTGCTCTCCCTATATGTGGCGGGAGCGGCCACCATACTGGGGTGCCTGATAGGCATCCCATTAGGTTCATTGATCGGCCTAAAGGAATTCGGCGGCAAGGGCACTCTCAAGACGATTACCTACACGATGTACGGCTTCCCCCCGGTCGTCTCCGGGCTTTTCATCTACTATCTTTTCTCACGCTCAGGGCCGTTCGGCTCACTCGGCGTGCTGTTCACTCCAACGGCTATGATATTGGCGGAGACGCTTCTAGTCATACCGCTCGCCGCAGGCATCACGATAACAGAGGTCAGCGAGGTCGATCGCTCAATCAAAGACACTATCAGGGCCCTTGGGGCCTCTCGAAGGATATCGAATCTAACCGTGATGCGCGAAGCATGGGTCGGCCTCATAATGGCCGCCATGATAGGATTCGGCCGCTGCATCGCCGAGGTCGGAGCCGCCTACATGGTCGGCGGCAACATCCAAGGAGAGACCAGAACCCTTACGACCGCGATCATGCTTGAGACCAGGATGGGGAAGTTCGACTACGCGATCGGTCTCGGTCTGGTTCTGATAGCAGTCGCGTTGGCAGTATTCTTCTTCATGAGGCTTCTGCAGGAGAAGGAGCACCTATGACCGCCGCCGTCGAGCTACGGAACGCGACAAAGCGCTACGGCGACGTCGTCGCCGTCAATGGTGTTACCCTCACTGTCGAGAAGGGCGAGATATTCGGCATACTCGGCCCCAGCGGGGCCGGGAAGAGCACCGTCCTCAGGCTGTTCGACCTGCTTGAGGCCCCGACCGAGGGTTCGGTAGCGATTTGCGGCGAGGAGGTCTCCTACCTTTCGAAGAGGGCCGACGATGTCCGGAGCCGCATCGGGATGATACTGCAGAAGCCAGTCGCGCTCAACAGGAGCGTCGCAAACAACATCGCATACAGCCTGCAGATCCGCGATTGGAGCGAAGAGGATATCAAAAAGAGGGTCGACGAGGAGCTGAAGAGGTACGGCCTCGAAGGGCGCAGGGACAAGAACGCCCGCACGCTCTCGGGAGGAGAGATGCAGCGCCTTTCGTTCGCTAGGTCCACTGTGTTCGGACCGGAGCTGCTCCTTCTCGATGAGTTCTCCGCCAACCTCGATCCCAAGAATGTCGCACTCATGGAGGCGCAGATATCCCGCTACATGAAGGAGGATGGGTCAAGAACAGTCGTCATGGTGACTCACAACATCTTCCAGGCGAGGAGGATGTGCGACAGGATAGCGCTTATGTGGGACGGGGAGATCATCGAGGTCGCGGACAGGAAAAAGTTCTTCGAGGATCCGGACGACCCGAGGACCGCGGCCTTCGTGAAGGGGGATATCGTATATTGACGAGTTCGACTTGAAGGAAGGAACAATCAGGTTCGTTGTGGTCAGATAGAATGTCGGAAAGGGCGTGAGGAGAAATGCAGACGGTGTCGGACGGGTACGGGCGGAGATTCTCAGGTCTCAGGATATCCGTCACGCAGCGATGCAACCTCGGCTGCCCTCATTGCCACAAGGAGGGGCAGGTCAGGTCGGCCGGCGAGATGAGGCCGGACGAGATCGGCAGGATCGTTTCTGTCGCGGCCTCGCTCGGCTCCTCCAAGGTTAAGATCACCGGAGGGGAGCCGCTCCTCAGGGCGGACATATGCGACATTGTCGCCTCGATCCGTCCGCATGTGAGGGAGATATCTATGACCACAAACGGCATCGGCCTGGATAGGCTCGCAAGCCCCCTCAAGGCCGCCGGCCTCGACAGGGTCAACATGAGCCTGCACTCCCTCTCAAGGGAGAAACTCAAAGCCATATCTGGTATGGACTACTTCGACGACTTCAAGCGCGGGCTGGAGGCAGCGGGCGCTTGTGGCCTCAAGCCTATCAAGCTGAATATGGTCGTGCTGAAGGGGATAAACGACGAGGAGATATGGGACATGGCCGAGTTCGCCTCAGGACACGGGGCGATTCTGCAGTTGATAGAGCTTGCCAGCGACAGGACTGGCAGCAACAAGGAGTTCTTCCTGAAGCATCACTTTCCGCTAAAGGACATTGAAGCGAATCTGTCCGCGAGCGCCTCAGACATATCTTTCAACGAGCTTCACAGGAGAGGGAGATATGTTGTGGAGAAGGGCGGCAAACCCACGAGCATTGAAATCGTAAGGTCCATGCATAACACGACATTCTGCGCGAACTGCGGGAGGCTCAGGCTGTCCAGCGATGGCAGGCTCAAGGGTTGCCTGTTCGACAACGACGGGTCGGCAAACCTCATTGCGGCGCTGAGGGACGGCAAGTCCGACGAGGAAGTCAGGCAGCTGTTCATCAGGGCGGTCTCGCAGAGGAAGCCTTATTGGAGCTGATTGGATTAAGTGTGCAGGAGAGAACAAGATGAATGATGTCTCGATATCCCCGGAGCCGGTCGACGTCTCAAAGGCGATGTCCGCGGTGATGCGAAAGGACTGCGGGGCGATAGTCACCTTCATCGGCACGATCCGCGACAACCACAAGGGCAAATCCGTCAGGAGCATCGAGGTCGAAGCCTGCGATGAGATGGCGGTCAAGGACCTGGAGGGCATACTTGAAAAGGCGAAAAAGAACCACCATATCGGCGAAGCGAAGATCGCCCACCGCACCGGGAGGCTTTCGCCCGGGGAGGTCGTCGTGGTGATAGCAGTATCGGCCCCGCATCGCGCTGATGCATTCGACGCATGTCGGGAGATAATAGATGCAATGAAGAAGACGACTCCCATCTGGAAGCAGGAATTCATGGACGACGGCGGTAGATGGGTGGAGAGTGAGTCAGGATGACAAAGATGGTCGACGTCAGCGGAAAGTTGATGCAGAGGCGCAAGGCAATCGCAGAGGGGCGGCTGAAGCTAAAGGCCAGCACGGTGAAGGAGATACGCAACGGGAGTGTCAAGAAGGGCGACGTGCTGACGGTGTCGCAGATCGCCGGCATACAGGCCGCCAAGGGGACATCGGACATAATCCCGCTTTGCCACCAGATACCTCTCTCTTCGGTCGAAGTGCAGTTCAAGCTCATCAAGGACACCGTTGTCGCGCGCACGACAGTCATAACGAACAATGTGACAGGCGTGGAGATGGAGGCGCTCGTCGGGACGACCGTCGCGCTGCTGAGCGTCTGGGACATGGTGAAGTATCTCGAGAAGGACAAGGAGGGGCAGTACCCGGTAGCGACGATGTTCGGCGTCAAGGTCATAGAGAAGAGCAAGGAGGACATCTGAAATGGGAGCGGACGAGCATAGGGCGAAGGCCGCGAAGAGCGTCGTGTGTGCAGTAATCACCGTAAGCGACACGAGGACGGAGGAGAGTGACACCTCCGGGAAGACTATAATCGAGATTCTCAAATCGCACGGCCACGAGGCGAAGGGATACGCGATAGTCAAGGACGACATCTCGATGATCCAGGGTAGGCTGAGGGAGTTCATCGAGGACAAGGCGATTCAGGCGGTGATACTCAACGGCGGCACAGGGATCACCTCGCGCGACCGAACGATCGAGGCGGTCAGGGATTTCGCGGAGAAGGAACTCCCCGGCTTCGGAGAACTTTTCAGGTCGCTGAGCTACGAGGAGATCGGCGCTGCGGCGATGATGTCGAGGGCGATAGCCTTCGTATGCGAGAAGAAGATGATCTTCGCTCTGCCTGGGTCGACAGCGGCAGTGAAGCTCGCGGCGGAGAAGCTTATCGCAGGAGAGCTCGGCCATATGGTCTGGGAGGCAAACAGATGAGCGGCATGAGGCCGCTCGAGAAGCTCGTCTCCTTGGATGAGGCGCTCAGATCTGTCGACAAAGCTTCAAAGCCGACCAATCGTACGGAGAAAGTGCAGATATGGTCTGCCTGCGGCAGGGTGCTGGCCGAAGACATCAGGGCCGGCATTGAAGTCCCTTCTTTCACAAGGTCTGCTATGGACGGATACGCGGTCAGATCCGCTGACGTGAAGTCCGCTATGAATAAAAATCCGGTCGTGCTGAAGATCGTGGGTAAGATCTTCGCCGGACATGTGGCAAAGAGAGCGGTCAAACAAGGTCAATGCATCGAGATAGCGACCGGCGGGATGCTCCCGGAGGGGGCGGACGCAGTAATCAAGGTCGAGGACACTTCAGACAGACCGAGGGGCAGCGTCTCAATCCTATCGGCTGTGGAACGAGGAGAGAACATCATCGAGGCCGGCAGCGACATCGCGAAAGGCGCGCGTGTCGCAAGCAGAGGAGAACTCCTCTCTCCGGGGAAGGTCGGATCTATCGCAGCCATCGGCGTAGACTCGGTAAAATGCTACGCAAAGCCGAGCGTCGTGGTCATGCCGACAGGGGACGAGGTCGTCAGGCCCGGAGAGAAGCTGAAGCCTGGCCAGGTCTACGACGTCAACACGTTCACGCTCAAGTCCGCGGCGATGTCGTTCGGCGCGGAGGTCGACGTGAGGGAGATCGTCGGGGACTCCAAGGAGAGCCTCGTCGACGCAATCAGCTCCGAGTCCGCGGACATGATAATATTCTCCGGCGGGAGCTCGGTGGGCGAGAAGGACCTGATTGTCGATGCGGTATCCGAGCTCGGAGAGGTTCTGTTCCACGGCGTGTCGATAAGGCCAGGCAAGCCGACCCTCCTCGGCAAGGTCGGAAGCAGCCTCGTGCTCGGCATGCCAGGGCACCCCACCTCCTGTCTTTCGAATGCTTACATCTTCCTTGAGCCGATGATAACCAAGATTGGACGATATCCGACTGGGAGGAGGATGACAGTCGCGGCGAAGCTCTCGGCCGACGCCCGACTGGCAGATGGAAGGACGACCGTCCTGCCGGTCAGACTGGAAGGCGGGAAGGCCGTACCCGTCTTCAAGGAATCGAGCGCGATAACGAGCATGTCCAACGCCAACGGTTACGTCATCATACCTCCATCTGGCAGGTTTCTCAAGAAAGGGGCCGCTGTCACAGTGACATTGTTCTGACCTTCTGCTCTGGGTTCGAAATGATTACATATTATCGTACGCTTGACTATGCCGATGGAAGGTAAGGCGGACACCCATTGTCATACCAAGCACTCCGGCATGACCAAGGTCAGCATTCTCCGGTTCCCTGACTCGATTTCAGAGCCGGCGGCCGTCGTCAAGGCCGCCGAGAGGGAGAATCTTAACGTCCTTTGCGTCACTGACCACAACACTATTCGCGGAGGCATAGAGGCGAAGAAGATAGCCAGCTCCGTTGAGATTGTTGTCGGGGAAGAGGTGAGGACATCCTGCGGAGATCTGATCGGCATCTTCCTCAACGAGAACATCAAAATGGGGCTTTCACCGGAGGAGACGGTCGACATCATACATTCGCAGGGAGGTCTGGCGATTGCCGCCCATCCTTTCAGCGCGCACTGCGAATCGCTCGGGATGAGGATATTCGACCTGAAGCTGGACGGCGTGGAGCTGTTCAATGCGGCCCAGAGGGACGGATATGCCAACGCAACCGCTCAGAAGTTCGTTGAGAACAAGCTGAACATCGCGCAAATAGGCGCGAGCGACGCGCATACGCCGGACATGGTCGGAAACGGCTTCACCACATTCGAGGGCTCTTCAGCCGAGGATCTCAGGAAAGCAATTCTGCAGAAGAGGACTAGATGGGGTGGCAATGTCACCCCTCTGAAGGAGTTCGTCTGGATGACTGCGATCACTGCGGCCGAGATGGAATTCATTCTCGCCCGCTCACTTCTCGGAAGACCGCTAAACGGGGACAGCGATGTGGAGCTAGCCGTGTCCAAGATTAGGGCAATCAGCAAGGCGGTCTCCCTCGTTGGAGCGACGGTTTTCATGTTCCCGCCCTTCCTTTACCTGACAGCGGTCGCGGGAGACCGCATACACAAGTCAGAGGCGAGGCGGATCGCGGCCCGGTTCTCTGACCAGATAAAAGGGTAAATCGTTCCAAGGCTCACAGGTCGATGTTGTACCTGAGAATGGCCGCATACCCCCCGAGCGACTCCAGCTTTTTGCCGGCTTCGTGGGTCGTGCTGATGATCTCAATTTTTCCAGCGTTATCCTCGGTGACCCTCATGAGAGCCTCTCCCTTGCGGGTGCGGGCCTCCGTTTCGGTGAGCATGATCGTCTCAACCGCTCCAGCGTCGACGGCAGAGGAGACCTGGTTCGGCCCGTATGCCACAGGCTGGTTCATCTTGATCCTCGTCAGGACCTCCTCCATCAGATTGGTCTCTATGGAGATCCTGGAGAGGTCGAGCGCCTTGCCTCCCAGACCTTTCTTCATCACCTCATATACGCCGCCCGAGCCGGCCTGGCTCGCCGCGGCGCTGATGATCTTATCTGAAAGCTCCTGGTGCTTCTCCTTGATGTATGTTATGACCGCTTCCTTAGTGAAACCGGGGCCGAGGATTATCACCGGTTCAGTCTTCACGTTGGTGGTGAGGATCTTGGAAATCTCCTCGAAATAGGCCTGTTTAGTGTCTGCCTTCGTCTCGTACATCTTCCCCGTGCCCGTGCGGGAGACCCCCCCGAGCTCCTTGATCGAGAACTGCGACATGACGTAGACGGCCGCGTCCATCTCGTCCAGCGAGACGAAGTATATCGATGGCCTGGCAGAATGGTCTATCGCCTGCCTTATCCGCTCGAGGTCGTGCCTTCCCCAATTCTCCTTGAAGATCGAAACATCGTCTCCGGCCCCTATCATGAGGGTGTGGTGGTGGCCGATGTCCTGCTGCCCCTGTTCTATCTTCCCGAGGAACCTTATCTTGTCCTGGTTCTCCTGGTATTCGATCTTCTCCACCCTGATGCCCAGGCGCATCCTCCTCTTCTCCGCCCTATCGGTGCGCAGCTTGTCGGCAGCCTCGTCTCCCCTCCGGTAGGTGCTCGCCCATACGAGGTCTCCGGGCTCTACGAGGTTCTTTAGGTGCCAAAGGTCGTCCAAGCTCTCCAAATACAGCTTGATCTCCCCCGTCCTCCTGTCCTGGTGAAGAAGCTTCATGCGTTCCGTCCGATTATCTACCCATCGCTATTTGCTTTTTCCTCAGCAGGAATGGGCCGGATATCCTGCGGACCCTCCATTTCCCTTTTACCAAGATTCGGGTCATCTTTCGTATCCCAACAATGTTTCGGTCGGGTCGGGAGATTATTTACCCCCCCTGACCATTGCTTCAACCAGAAGTGAGAAAATGTCAGACAAATACTCACCCGTGAAGACCCTTCTTCTATCAACATCGGACCTCAAGAAAGTTCTGGACATGAATGACGTGCTCACCGCCGTCGAGAACGCCTTCAGGCTAAGAGGGCTTGACAGGGTCCAGATGCCGCCCAAGGTCTACCTGTTCTTCGACAAGTTCAACGGCGATATCAGGACGATGCCATCTTACATCGAGGACATTGGCGTCTCCGCGGTGAAGATCGTCAACGTGCACTCTGACAACCCTAAGAAGTTCGGGATGAGGACGGTCATGGCGACGATAGTGCTCATCGATCCTTCGAACGGCTCGCCGATATCCATCATGGATGGCTCGATAATAACGGATATCCGCACCGGAGCAGCGTCGGGGGTAGCAACGAAATACCTCGCTAGGAAGGACTCTAGGAACCTCGGCATAATCGGCGCGGGCTCGCAGTCGCACACGCAGCTGCTGGCGATTCTCAATACGCTCGTCAAGCTCGACGACGTCAAGATCTACGATTTGCTCCCGGAGAAGTCGAAGGCCTTCGCAGAGGAGGCGAACAAGCTTTACTCCAAGCGCATCAAGAAGGTCACCGCCGTGGATGACCCGAAGGATGCGGTGCAGGGCATGGATGTGATAGTCACATGCACTCCTTCACGCAAGCCGATAGTCAAGGACTCCTGGGTGAGCAAGGGACAGCACATAAACTGCATCGGAGCGGACGCCCCCGGCAAGGAGGAGCTCGAGCCGGCCGTGCTGAAGCGCGGGAAGGTCATAATCGACGACTGGGAGCAGGCATCGCATAGCGGTGAGATCAACGTCCCGATATCGAAGGGGCTGTTCTCGCAGAAGAACGTCTACGGGAACATCGGAGAGATCGTCGCGGGCAAGAAGCCCGGAAGGGAGTCGCACGACGAGATAACGATCTTCTGCTCGACCGGCCTTGCGATACAGGACGCAGTCACTGCAAAGCTCGCTTACGATGCTGCGAGGAAGAAAGGGCTGGGGCACGAGTTCGAGATGATACACCCGCTCTGAGCGGCTACATCCTGCCGAATCCCCTGGCCATCCATTCCAGGGTCAATGCTACGCCGCCCTTCATCGTGCCACCCAATCCGAGGCCGCTTCCGCCGGGCTTTCCTTTCCCCGCCTCGATCATTTTGAGCAGCTCATCGGCGTCTGAGAAATCGTCTATCTCGAGGTAGGCCCTGCCCATCTCCTTCTCGTAGTGCGCGTCGCTTCCCGCCGTGTACGAGAGCTCCACCGAATCCGCCAGCGCCTGCGCCTTCCTGTTGCGGCGGTGGCTGGTGAAGCCGTTAACGATCTCGACCGCATCGAAATGGCATCTCTTTACAACATCCTCCCCGACCCCGGTGCTCATCCTGTACGGATGAAGCGCTACGGCTAGCCCGCCCATTGAGTGTATCCTGTCCACGGTCTCATCGGGCGAGAGTCCTTTCGGGATCTCCTCCTCGATCCTCAGCGCGCCTATGTGGCCGGCCTCCGAGCTGATCTCCATGCCGCGGACTAGGATGATGCCGATTTGCTTAGCTGATTTGGATGCCTTGAGCGAGCCTTTGACCGTGTTGTGATCCAGGATCGCGACGGCGTCGAACCCCTTCTCTTTCATCTTCTTCAGAATGTCGACAGGGTCGACCTTGGCGTCGGAAGAGGCGGTCGAATGCATGTGCAGGTCGGCCTTCATTTCACCTTCGCTCCGAGCGGCAGATCCTTGTCAATAGTGATATAAGTGCCATCCTGGCATCTCAGCGAGAGGGCCTTCCCTCCCTCAATGTAGAAGGCGATCTTCCGGTCCTTCGCATTGGCGTCGCAGTTGTTGCACTGCAGTTGCTGACCCACGTCGGCCTTGTTCCCCTCTATCTTTCCGATGACGAGCTGCATCTTCTGGAACTCTGAGAACGACAGGAGCTTCCCAGGCAATTCGCCGCTGCCCACCCTCGTCCCTGGCGGGACATCCCTCGCGGGAACAAGAAGCGAAACGGTCTCCCCGGACTCAGCCGCAAGCAACATGCCCTCGGAATTAGAGCCGCGAAGCACCGCGGGCTCCATGTTGGCGATTATGACCACGCTCCTCCCCTTGAGCTGCTCTGGCGTGTAATGCCCCTTGAGGCCTGAAACGATGTGGATCTCCTTGCCTATGTCTACGGTCTCCAGGAACAGCTTGTCCGCCTTCGGGTGGTCTGCGACATCGATGATCTTGCCGATCCTAAGGTCGAGCTTCCCGAAACCGGCGAACTCCTTCTCCTCCTTTATCTGGATGTCGATCTTCTTGAATATCGGCTTCGGCACGGGCAGCTTCGTTCCGGCCGGGAGCATCGAATCTAGCGATGCCCATCCGTCCTTCTCCACACTCCCTTCGGACCCTATGCTCTTCCATATCTCCTCGGAGGAGAACGGGAGGTACGGGTACGCCATAACTGCGAGCGCCTTGACGATCTGCATGCTGAGGTTAAGCACCGCGCCGCAAGCCTCCTTGTCCTTCTTCAGCAGCGCCCACGGCTCAGCCGAGTCGAAGTACTGGTTGCCGAAGCGCGCCAGATCCATGACGGCTTTCAGGCCGAGCTTGAAGTTGCAGACCCTGATTGCCGCCTGGTAGGAATCCCTGGCGTTCTCGATCTGCTTGCAGACCTCGTCCTTCATCAGCTGCGGGGCCTTGTCCACCGGCGGTATCTCCCCGAAGTTCTTATGAGTGAATGATAGCACCCGGTGCACGAAGTTGCCGTACGCTGCGACCAGCTCGTTGTTTGTCTTCGCGACGAAGTCCTCCCAGCTGAACTCCGTGTCCTTGACCTCCGGCATGTTCACAGAGAGGTAGTACCTTATCGCGTCAGGCTGGAAATTCATCAGCATGTCGGGCAGATCGATGCTCACGCCAGCGCTCTTCGAGAACTTCTGTCCCTCGAGGTTCATGAACTCGTTCGCCGGGACATCGTAGGGCAGGCAGAGGCCCCCGTAGCCCATTATGATGGCGGGCCAGATGATCGTATGGAATATCGTGTTGTCCTTGCCGAGGAAGTAATAGCTCTTGCAGGAGTCGTCGGTCCAGTAGTGCTTCCAGGCCTCCTTGTCCCCCTTCAGCTCCGCCCACTCCTTGGATGCCGACAGGTAGCCGATGACCGCCTCGAACCAGACGTATATCCTCTTGTCTCCGAACCCCTCGACCGGGACCGGTATGCCCCAGGAGATGTCCCTCGTTATCGCCCTGTCCTGCACCCCCTCGTGCAGGATGTTCTCCGTGAAGGCCTTGACCCGCGGCCTCCAATGGCTGCCTCCGGCGGCGTATCTCTTGAGCTGCTCATCGAACATCGTGAGCTTGAAGAAGAAGTGCTCCGTCTCCCTGAGCGCCGGGGTCGAGGAGCATATCTGGCACTTGGGATCCTTGAGCTCGTCGGGGTTGAAAGTCTTGCCGCACTGCTCGCACTGGTCCCCTCTGGCCTTATCATGGCCGCAGAATGGGCAGGTGCCCTCGACGAACCTGTCCGGGAGGAACCGGCTGCATGTCCCGCAGAAGTACTGCGGCGTCGTCCTCTTCTCGAGATATCCCCTCTCGAGGAGCTTGAGGAATATCTCCTGGACCGTCTTGACGTGGTTGTCAGTGTGAGTGCTCGTGTAGAGGTCGAATGACGCCCCTATCCCTTGGAGCGCTTTCTTGTTGATGTCGTGGAAGTTGAAAGCTATCTTCTCCGGGGTCGAGTGCTCCTTCTCAGCTCGGACCGTGATGGGCGTGCCGTGCATGTCCGAGCCGGATATCATCAGGACATCGTTGCCGATCAACCTGTGGTATCTGGCGAATATGTCCGCCGGCATGACAGAACCTGCCATATGGCCTAGATGCAATATGCCATTGGCATACGGCCATGCGACGCAAACAAGCACCTTTTCTCCGGGCATCCTGCTGGGGATTGCGAGCGCCCGACTTAAATCTACCCAATCCGGGATGGCCACGGGCTCCCGTGGTCGGATAATAAGATTTTATACCCATCTGCGGTTCTTGAAGCCCAGATGAGGATAGCGATACTGCTTAGGGACCGTTGCCAGCCGAAGAGGTGCAACGAGGAGTGCATCAGGTACTGCCCGCCGGTCAGGACGGGCTCTGAGGCCATCGTCATGGACGAGAAGACAGCCAAGCCGTTCTTATCGGAGAAGCTGTGCGTTGGCTGCGGCATCTGCGTGCACAAATGCCCTTTCGAGGCGATCAAGATAATCGGGTTGCCTGAGGAGCTGGAGGAGAAGATCGTTCACAGGTTCGGGACCAACTCGTTCAGGCTTTACGGGCTGCCGGTGCCGAAGCTTGGCCAGGTCGTCGGGATAGTCGGGCCCAACGGCATCGGGAAGACCACAGCTATCAACATACTGTCGGGCGGGATGCGGCCAAACATAGGTGACTTCGAGACTCCGCCGACCGAGGAGGAAGTGCTCGACCATTATGCCGGGACGGAGCTGCATGACTACTTTGCGAAGCTCTTCTCGGGCAATCTCAAGACCGCGATCAAGCCACAGTACGTCGACAAGCTCTCAGAGGTGCACGGAGGGGATGTGAAGAGCCTCCTGGCCCGCGTTGACGATTCCCACAGGCTCAAGGAGATCGCGGAGACCCTTTCGATAGACAACATCCTAAAACATGACATCAAGACACTGTCTGGAGGCGAGCTGCAGCGCGTCGCTATCGCCGCAACACTGCTGAAGGACGCGGACGTCTACTTCTTCGACGAGCCCTCATCATACCTCGATATCTACCAGCGGCTCAAGATCTCCAAGATCATCCAGGACATCTCCAAGGAGAAGTATGTGCTCGTGATAGAGCACGACCTGGCGATACTGGATTACATGGCTGAGCAAGCGTACCTCCTCTATGGGTCGGAGGGGGCGTACGGCATAGTCTCCCAGCCCCGCGTCGTGAGGGTCGCGATAAACGTGTACCTAGGCGGCTACCTGCGCGAGGAGAACATCCGGTTCAGGGAGACCGAGATCAAGTTCGAACCCAAGCCCCCGCGGGACGAGTGGCAGCGCGCCCCGCTTATTAAGTTCGACAACCTGAAGAAGAAGCTCGGCAGCTTCAAGCTGAGCGCGAACGGCGGTATGATCCACGTTGCCGAGGTCGTGGGAGCGGTCGGGGCGAACGCCACCGGAAAGACGACCTTCATGAGGATACTGGCGGGGGAGATCAAGGCTGACTCAGGAGACATCGACTCCACTGCAAAGGTGAGCTACAAGCCGCAGTACATCAAGCCGACCTTCGAGGGAACGGTCCGGGAGCTATTCGTCGACCAGATAGGACCCGCGTACGAGGGCAGCTTCTTCAAGTCGGAGATAGCGCGCCCGATGAACCTCAAGTTCATGATGGACAGGGAGCTCGCCACCCTCTCCGGGGGAGAGCTGCAGCGCGTAGCGATATCGCTCTGCCTCGCGCGAACCGCCGACATATACCTGCTGGACGAGCCAAGCGCATATCTGGACTCCACACAGAGGATGCAGGTCTCGAAGACGATAAGGTCGGTCATCGAGAAGACCGCCAGGTCGGCCGTGGTGATAGACCACGACGTCTACATGATCGACATGATATCCGATTCCCTGCTGGTGTTCTCCGGGACCCCTTCAAAGACCGGCAAGGCCGTCGGTCCGTTGAGGATGAGGGAGGGGATGAACGAGTTCCTCTCGATGATGGACATAACATTCAGGCGCGACAACGACACCCGCAGGCCGAGGATCAACAAGAAGGACTCCAAGCTCGACAGGGAGCAGCGCTCGGCTGGCGAGTACTATTACTCGTCCTGATCCGGCTGCTTCATCTCCGCCTTCGTTTTTCTAATGTTCCTATAGTGGCTGAAGAGCAGGAACGCTATCACCGCTATTGCTGCAATCACGATCACAATGTCGAATGTCGCGAACCAGGTGCGGACAGTCTGCCAGTTCTGGCCCAGCTGCAATCCTACATAGGCAAGGGCGAAATTCCAGGGTATTGAGCCGAGGGTCGTGAATAGGACGAACTTCTTGAAGTTCATCTTCGCCATTCCGGCAGGCAGCGAGATGAAAGTCCTGACCACTGGAAGAAGTCTCGAGAAGAATGTCGTCGCCTCCCCGTACTTTTTGAACCATGATTCCGCCAGGTCGAGATGGCTCTTCCTCAGCAGGACATATCTCCCATACCTCAGGACGAATGCTCGCCCCGCCTTCAATCCTACCCAGTATGCTATCACGGAGCCGATCAGGTTGCCAATGGTTCCGGCTATCGTCAGCCCGATCAGGTCGAATGTTCCGGATGGGATGAGCGAACCCGCCAACGGCATCACTATCTCGCTCGGAACGGGCATGCACGCGCTCTCAAGCGCCATAAGAAAGATGATTCCGGGATATCCCAGGGTGGTGATTATGACGGAGACCAAGTCGATACCCCACTCGATGATGCCCGCCATGTCGTCGCAATCAGGCGACGCGATTAAAAAGCTTTGCCGATGTGGTG
>Ga0315281_10000516_pt1 | contig 53651 bp, 48 predicted proteins | sample YL17G07_0_MG_FD_204540 | JGI IMG/M metagenome (GOLD analysis project Ga0315281, IMG submission 204540) | Sediment microbial communities from Yellowstone Lake, YNP, Wyoming, USA - YL17G07_0 | ecosystem: Environmental > Aquatic > Freshwater > Lake > Sediment | place: USA: Wyoming | collected...
GATTCTGGAAGATCATTGCGATCTCGCGTCCGCGCACGTCGGCAAGCGCGTTCGCGCTGGCAGCCAAGAGATCGAGCCCGCCGAGCACGGCCTTGCCGGAGGTGACCCGGCCAGCGGGATCGAGAATCCCCATTACCGCATAGGCGCTCACTGACTTGCCGGAGCCAGATTCGCCAACGATCGCTACCGTCTCACCCTTTGCCACGGCGAAGCTCACACGCTCCAGCGCCTTGACCGTACCTGAACGGGTGCGGAACTCGACCGACAGGTCTTGCACGAGAAGGGCGGGAACGGCGGTCATGTCCGCCTCCGTGGGTCGACAATATCACGCAGGCCGTCGCCGAGGAGATTGAAGCAGAACACCGCGATCATCAGCGCGAGGCCGGGAAAGAAGGCAACCCACCATTCACCCGAAACCATGAAGGCCGCGCCCTCCGCCACCATGATCCCCCATTCCGCGGTCGGCGGTCGTACTCCCAGCCCAATGAACGAGAGGCCGGCGGCGTTGAGAATGGCGTAGCCCATGGTGAGCGACATCTGCACCACGAGGATCGGAAAGACGTTAGGCAGCACGTGGAACATCAGGATGCGCAGCTCGCCGTTGCCGGAGAGTCGCGCTGCCTCAACGAATCCCGCCTCGCGCCGCACATTGGCCTCGGCGCGAGCGACGCGTGCATAGAGCGGAAAATTCACGATTGCGGTAGCGAGAACGATGTTCTGCACCGTGTTGCCCAGCGCGGCGACGATGCCCATGGCGAGGACGAACAGCGGAAAAGCCATAATCGTGTCAGCGACGCGCCCGATGATGCGGTCCGTCCAGCCGCCAAAATAGCCTGCGGCGACGCCCGACAGGCCACCCATCAGGAATACCAATGCCACGGACGCGACGGCGATAAAGAAGTCGAGCCGCGTGGCAACGACGACACGGCTAAACATATCGCGGCCGATCTGATCGGTGCCGAACCAATGCTGCGCCGACGGCGGTTTGAGCGCAGCCGCCGTATCGCTCGCGAGCGGATCGTATGGAACGATCGCGGGACCGAACAACGCGGCGACGATGATCAGAACGAACAAGCCGAAGGCGAGGCCGGTGACCGGATTCTCGCCGATCACATAGCGCGCGTGGCGGACGGTGGCGCCGAGCGCGGTCATGCCTCAAGCCTCACGCGCGGATCGATCAATCCGTAAAGAATGTCGATCAGGAGATTGAGCGCGACATACATGATCGCCATGGTCAGCACAAAGCCCTGCACCGGCGCAAAGTCGGAGGCGATCAACGCCTCCACCGCGAAAGAGCCGATGCCGGGCCAGGCGAACACCTTCTCCACCAGCACGTTGGCGCCGAGCAGGAAGGAGAACACCATGCCGAGCGTGGTGACTACCGGCAACATGGCGTTGCGGAACGCATAGGTGACGATCACGGTGTACGGCGAGAGTCCGCTCGCGCGCGCGGTGCGCACAAAATCCGACGACAGCACGGCGAGCATCGAGGCGCGCGTCATGCGCGCGATCGGTGCGAGCGAAAAGATGCTCAGCGTCAGCACCGGCAAGATCAATTGCTTGAGGCTCGCCCGGAACACCTCGCCGTTGCCGGTGAGCAAGCTGTCGATCAAATAAGAGCCGGTGATTTGCCGCGGCGGAATGAAGAAGACATCGAGCCGACCCAGCGGTGCCGACGCCCAGCCGAGCAGGTAATAGAAGACGTAGACCAGGATCAGCCCGGTGAAGAACACCGGCAGCGAGACGCCAGCCGTCGCCACCACGCGGCAGGCATGGTCGATCAACGATCCCGGCCGCGTCGCAGCCAAGATGCCGAGCGGCACCGCGATCAGCACCGAGACGATGAGGCCGAGCAGCGTGAGTTCGGCGGAGGCCGGCAGCCGGCTCCTGATCTCCTGCCCGACCGGCCGGCCGGTGGTGAGCGAATCGCCAAGATCGCCACGAGCAAGATCCCTGACATAGCGACCGAATTGAATGATGAGCGGCTGATCGAGACCGAGCTTCACCCGGATCTGCTCGATTGCCTCCTTGGTCGCCGCGGGTCCGGCAAAATAGGCCGCCGGATCGCCCGGCAGCGCGCGGGTGAGCAGGAACGTGGCGATCACCACGCCGATGAGGCTTGGGATCGCAATCACGAGCCGCTTCAATACCATGCTCAGCATGGCGTTGCTCTGCTCGCCTCCCCCGCGCGCAGAAGGGGGATAAGAGATGGTGCCAGCCTCATGGCATCATCCCTTCACAAATGAGCGATAGTCCAACCGTCGGTGGAACCAATATTGGTAACCGGAAACATTCTTCTGCATCGCTATGTTGACATAGGGCTGGAACAGCGGAATGCGCGGCATGTCGGAAAACGCGGTATCGACAAAACCCTTCACGTCTTTCTCGTATGTAGCCTTGTCACCTTCCGCCGCCGCGGTCACGGCGCCATCCACGAAAGCATCCAGCGGTTTCGACTGATAGCTCATTGTATTGAAGATCGAATTCTTGCCGTGATAGCACCAGATGAAGAAATATTCGGGATAATCGAGCCAGCCTGAGAACACGTTGGTATAAAGCGGCAACACTTTCTTGTTCAATTCGGTGCGCCAAGTCGCACCCGGGATTTTGTTGATCGTGCATTTGATGCCGATCTGAGCGAGGCTCTCCTGCGTTAGCACGCAGAGCGGCTCGTTGATGCCGGCGAAGCCAAGGTCGAACGATAATGTTGTTTCAAAACCATTGGGATGGCCAGCTTCCGCCATGAGCTGCTTGGCCTTGGCTATATCGGTGTTGAACTTGTGCGGCTGTGGCCAGGAAACCTCGGTCGGCTTGTTGGCCGGTGCGCCGAACATCGGCTTGGACAGGCCAAACAACACGGCATCCATGATCTTCTGATAGGGGATCGCATAAGCGACGGCCTGGCGAACCTTCAGATTGTCGAACGGCGGCTTGGTCACGTTCATGCCGATGTATTGAATACCGTTCGAGTAGGGAGTAGAGATGATGCTAAGCTTGTCGTTGCTCTTGAGCTCGACGAAATCCTTGTTCGGCAGATCGTAGGAGATATCGGCGTCGCCGCGTTCGAGCAACGCGCGGCGGTTACCGGCGGACGGTACGATCCGCCAGATCACTCGTTTGACCTTCGGCAGCGGACCGCCCTTCCAGTTGTCGTTGCGCTCCATGATCACTTCGGTGCCGGCGGTCCAACTCACCACCTTATAGGCGCCGCTGCCGGCGGTGTTCTGCTTGGTATATTCGAGGCCCCAGGGATCCTTCTCGGTTGCGTTTTTTTTCACCAATTCCGAATTGAGCACGCACGGCACGATGACGGCGAGATCGGGGATAGTAAGCCGATCCTTGCGCATGAAATCGACCCGGACGGTGTGATCGTCGACGACAACGAACTGCTCGGGCTTGGTGAGCGAGCCGGCGCCCATCTGGAAAGTCGGAAAGCCGCCGACGGAGACGGCGCGATCGAGCGACCATTTGACGTCCTTGGCGGTGACCGGGGCGCCATCGTGGAAGGTCGCGTTCTTCTTCAGTTTAAACGTCGCCGACATCGGGCCGAGGTTCATGTCGTCTGCGAGTTCGCCCTTGAACTTGTCGCGGTCGTAATAAGGCGTGCCGTTGACCGTCTTCATCTCGTGGCTGATGAGCCGGTCGTAGCAGTTCCAAGACACCTCGTAGCCCGGGACGTTGGTGCCAACTCCGTGGATATCGATATTGTTGGGGCCGCTTTCGGAGACGATAAGCAAAGTCTCCTGCCGCGACTGGGCCTTGGCGGGCGACCAGATGGCGGGCGCTGAAGCCATGCCTGCTCCCGCCAGCGCTGCTGTGGATTTCAAGAAATCGCGACGTTTCATGGAAGTCTCCCGAGCTTTGGATGATCCAACTCAAAAGAGCTTCCGCAAAGGTCGTGCCAATTCTCGCAAAAATTAGAAAAATCGCTAAGTCATTGCCATTGGCACATTTCTTCAAATTCGCACCCAGATTGTTGATGCGAGATCAGCGGATGACATAAATCTAATTGCATACAATATGCGATTTTGTGCCTAAATTTTAGGCGATCATGGCATCTCTCGATTACCGCTCCCCATCGGACTTCATAAGCCAGAAAAAAATGACAGCGGGCCAAGGATCTTTTGGACAACAAACGACGAGAAACAGGGAATTTCGCATTGAACCCTAACGGAATTTTCGGCTTGCGCCCATTTTGGGCTCATAGTAACCTGAAACTATGCGGATCATCGCCCGGCGTACGCTGCGGGAATTCATTGCGTCACGCGCCGGGTATAAGGACCAGCCGGCGCTTAAGGCAGCTCTCGACGCGTGGTTCGACGAAGTTCGTAAAGCACGGTGGACCAGTACGGCCGATGTAAAACGTCTTTACGCCACTGCAAGCGTCGTTACCGCCGAGAGAGTCGTGTTCAACATTAAGGGCAACAGCTACCGGCTCGTCGTGTCCATCGACTTTGAGAAGAGCATTGTGTGGATCAAATGGATCGGAACGCACCGAGACTACGATCATATCAACGTGACGGAGGTGGAACATGAAAAATGAGGTCAAGCCGATCCGTAAGACGAAGGATTACGAGGTCGCACTGAAGGAGATGGAAAAGCTATGGGGCGCGAAGTCCGGCACCCTCGAGGGCGACCGGCTGGATGTGCTGGCGACTTTGATCGACGCCTACGAAGCCGTGCACTACCCCATGGATCCACCCGATCCAATCGAGGCGATCAAGTTCCGCATGGAGCAGCAGGGTTTGACCCGGAGGGACCTCGAACCGCTGATTGGGACGCGTACCCGTGTCGCTGAAGTGCTGAACCGCAAGCGCAACCTTTCGATTGGGATGATTCGCCGTCTGCACAATACGCTCGGCATCTCAGCCGAAGTGCTGATACGTCCTTCCCGCGGCGAGGAAGCGGCCTGAGGCTCGGGTTGAACGGTCGCAAATGGCGCCAATGACCTTTGGACGTCGTGATGGCGGAACACAAAGTCAGCGGAGAAATTGTTCGGATTCGAAGCCGGCTCACGAACTGTAACCCATTGGAACAGCGTGGGAACGTTTGCAACAAGCGCAACATGGCTAACTCAACCATTTTTTGCTTAAGCGTTTTGATTTATTGGCGGCGCGGCCAGTCCACGGCGTGGTCGTCTCCGCTACAGAAGTTCAGGGTAACAGGGAAAAATACAGGGAATTTCACCGATTCTGGCAGTTGCTGGCGATTTCGACGCCTGTTTAGCAAGTAAATTCAGTGGCTTACAAAGAAATTCCCTACACAATGGAACAGGGAATTATTTGACACTTATCAGGGAATTTTTCGGTGACAAACAACAAAAAACAGGGAATTTCCGGAGGTGATGAGAAAATGTTCCGATCAAATTGGATCGCCACCGGATCGCACGATCTCCCACTTTATAGCATTCCCGTTTCGGTCAAAGACGACATCGCGCGTCTCCGGATTGATCGATGTCGGCCCGCAAGGACTTTCCCATTTCATCCCCTTGGTCGTGCTGATCAAGCTCTTGGCATCGGTCTTGCTTCCGGCCTTCGTGAGCGCCTCGTAGATGAGACGCATGCCATTGTATTGGCCGTCCCGGTAATTTTTCGTTGAGATTTCTTGCGAACTCAATAGACGGGGTCGCGCACCGTGAGCCCAGCATCGATCCTGATGATCTCACCGCTAATGTAGGAGGCAAGATCGGAGGCCAGAAACGCCACCATATGCGCCACCTCATCAACGCGCCCCGGTCGTCCGATCGGGAAGCGCTTGTACAGATCGGGCCACATGTCCTTGTTTCCTAACTCGCGTTCGGCGACACGCTCCGCACCTCTACGATGCCTATCGGACATTATCGGGCCGGGATTTACGCCGATGATGCGCACCCCATCGCGAACGCTTTCGCCGCCGAGGCATTTGGTAAACATCATCAGTGCGGCATTGCCGCAGCACGTCGCGATGTATTTCGGCTCCGGGCGCTCCCCAGCAGCGCCGATGATATTGATGATGACCCCGCTTTTGCGGGCCGTCATGCGGGGTAGGATCAAACGTGTCAGGTCGATGTAGCCGAACACCTTCAGTTCCCAGCCGCGATGCCACGCCTCGGACGTCACGTCGTAGAGTGAGCCGCGGGGAATTGCGCCGGCGTTATTAATCAGAATATCGCAATCTCCGGCGGCCTCGGCGAGGTGCTCGATATTATCGTGTAACCCAAGATTGAGACTGTACGTCGTGACCTTAACGCCGTGAGCCGCCATAATTTCCCCGGCAACACTTTTTAGCTTTTCAGCATCGGTCGCAACCAGCGTCAGATTGCAGCCTTCTGCGGCAAGCACCTTGGCGATTGATTCGCCGATCCCGCGCGAACCTCCGGTGATGAGGGCAGTGCGGCCATTGAGATTGAGATCCATAAAACCCTCAGAACAGATACTGACACAGGTGCGAAGCGCGCCTTGCCTAGGTTAGAGCGATAGGATAACCGCCCCATAGCGATCGGGCCGTCAGCTTAGTTGGGCTTGATGCCCGCAGCTTTGATCAATCGCGCCCAATTATTCAGATCGTCGCGAATGAATTGCGCTAATTGCCCCGGTGTCATCTCCACAAGCACCATCGTATTGGCCAAATAAATCTTTTGCATCTCGGACGTGCCAAGTATGCGTGTCACCTCTACCCTGATTTTGTCGACAACGGCGCTCGGAAGATTGGCGGGTCCAAACAAGCCCCACCAGGCGCCGGTGGAAAATCCGGGCACGCCGGATTCTGCGACCGTCGGAAGATTGGGGCGCAAGGCCGTTCGTTGGGAGCCCGCCGCCGCGATAATTCTGACGGTACCCGCATCGGCATGCCCAGTGGCGCCACTCAGGTTTGCTATCATCGCAGAAATCTCATTTCGCAGCAACGCGGTGTACGCCGGGGCAGCTCCTCTGTACGGAAGATGCATCATTTGCGTACCAGTCCGCTTCTTGAAATCCTCCATGGCGACATGCGAGTAGGATCCGTTGCCGAACGAGCCATAGTTGAGCTCACCGGGTTTTGCCTTGGCGAGCGCGATGAGATCCTGCACCGATTGCACCGGCGACGAAGCCGGCACAACCATGACGGGGGTCACTCGGCCCAGCATGAAGATGGGAGTGAGATCCTTTTCTGAATCGTAGCGAAATTGGCTGTGAAGATGCGGTGCTGCGGTCACCCCACCATTGCTGGTCACGAGCAGCGTGTATCCATCGGCCGGTGACTTAGTGACAGCATCCACGCCGAGCATTTCGTCAGCACCCGGACGATTATCGACGACCACCGGTTGCCCCCATGATTGTGAGATGGCTTGGCCGATCGCTCGGGCCAGAACGTCGGTCACCGCTCCAGGGGAGGTAGGAACGATGATTTTGATGGTGCGGCTGGGATACTGATCTTGCGCCAGAGCGGTACCAGCACCAAGGACAAGAAACAGAAATCCGCTGAGCATATTTATTAGTGTCCGCATAGTATCCTCCTAGGATCCTTGGAGCATATAGAAGATTTCACTGTCGAGAAGCTCACGACGAGAGGTCTGTGTGCGGCTCACTGGTAGTGGGCGAACACTTCGCGCGCGAGCGAAGCGCGCATAATTTCAACCGGACCGCCAGTGATCATGAAACTACGCGATTCACGCCACATTCTTTCAATCGGCATTTCCTTGGCCGTGCCAAGCCCCCCATGAAACTGCATGCAACGATCAGCCGCCTCGAAGCCAAGCTCGGTACAGAAAATCTTAGTCATGAACGTGTCGTGGCGCTGTAACGTTCCAATATCGAATTTCCAGGCTGTCTGATATGTGAGAAGACGTCCTGCTTGCAGCTTTGTATAAAGATCAGCGACGGCAAACTGCACAGCCTGTCTATCCGCGAGTGGGCGGCCAAAAGTGGTTCGCTGCTGCGCATACTTCGCAATCATTTCCAGGCAACGCGCTGCTACGCCTAGACCTCGAGCGGCTTGATTGACGCGGTTGGCGTTGATCCAAGACTGCGCGGCTTTCATCCCATCACCCTCATTTCCGATGCGGTTCTCGACCGGCACCTCGACGTTATCGAGCGCGATGTCGTAGGTCACGTCCCCCATCATGTGAGCGGTTTGACCTGCGATCGAAACGCCGGCCGTATTCATATCGACTAAGAAGACGGTGAGGCCGCCGCGCGAACCCTTTTTGAGATCAGTTGCAGCCACCAGCTGCAGAAAATCTGCATTCTTGGCGTGTGCGATAAAACGTTTATATCCGTTGATCACATAGCGATCCCCCTTGCGAACCGCAGTGGTTCGCATGCCGCCGGGATCAGCGCCGGCATCAGGCTCTGTCTGCGCGAAGGCGGTGGTTTTCTCTCCGCGCACGACAGGGTAAAGATACTTGTCCTTTTGCGCATCCGATAAAGCGAGCAGAATCGAACGCACCTCCGGACCGAAAATACCCGGACCACGCGCCGGGATCGCAATTGTCCGCCCCATCTCTTCGTTGACAGCTGCAATTGTAAGCAAGCTCAAATCTTGGCCACCGAGTTCCGCTGGAACTTCGAGCAACCAAAGGCCTAACTCACGTGTCTTAGCTTCCAGGCGGGCGCGCACCTCAGGTTTAAGATCGGGCCCATCCATGGACTCCATCTCAATGGGGATCAATTCCCGATCGACGAACTTTCGAACTGTTTCTTTGAGAATGCTAATTTCTGGCGGAAAGCTGAAGTCCATTTCCCCATATACTCCCGACTCGCTTTAAAGAGTGCTCTTAAAGACTTCCAATCGACCAAGCGCTTATATTCTTGCAAATTCTAATTTGCCATGTCGGCCTGCCTCCCATCAATGGTGGATTTGACAATCAATGTGTAATTTCTCGCGCCGCGTGTATGCGATTGACCGTAGCTCGCTTATGGTTATTGATTTGAGCATCAGGCGATAGGATTTGAATATGACCGCACCTTTGGCTTCGACGGCGCTTGATACACTCACCGTTCTCGATCTCACCCGCGTGCGTGCCGGTCCGACCTGTGTTCGCCAATTGGCGGATTGGGGAGCCAAGGTCATCAAGATTGAAATGCCTGAGGACGAAGGAAATTCTACACAAACTGACTTTTCTGCGCGTCATGAACCTGACTTCCAGAATCTGCATCGCAACAAACGCAGTATGACGTTGAACTTGAAATGCGACGGCGGCATCGATGTCCTTCGTCGCATGGTGTCATCTACAGATGTTATCGTTGAAAACTATCGACCCGATGTGAAAAATCGTCTCGGCATCGATTATGACACGCTAAGTCAGATTAATCCTCGCCTCATCTACGCCAGCATCTCCGGATTTGGCCAAGATGGCCCCTATAAGACCCGACCGGGCGTGGATCAGATTGCTCAGGGGATGTCGGGGCTGATGTCTATTACCGGCGAGCCTGGCCGCGGACCAATGCGCGTTGGAACTGCGCTTGCCGATCTCTCGGCAGGCATGTTCGCTGCGATGGGAATTCTGGTGGCGCTTTATGAACGCGAGCGTTCCGGCCGGGGGCAGTGGGTTCAAACGTCGCTGCTACAAGCACAGATTTTTATGTTGGATTTCCAAGCCGCTCGCTACTTGATGGCTGGTGAAATCCCACAACAGGCTGGCAACAACCATCCGACGGGCGCGCCTACTGGAGTCTTCAAAACGAAAGACGGCTATGCCAACGTCGCACCAACACCGGTAATGTGGAAGCGATTCTGCAAAGCGATTGGACGCGATGATCTTGTCAATCACGTCGACTATGCTTCCCCCCAGGACCGACGCCGCAATCGTGATAAGCTCAATGCCGTTATCGAAGATATCACACTAACAATGACAAGCAGCCAATTGGTCGAACAGCTGAATGAGGCAGGCATTCCGTGTGGTCCGATCTACACGATTGACCAGACATTCGCCGATCCGCAGGTGAGACACCTTGGCATCGCGCAAAAAGTTGAGTCTGCCAAACTTGGCAACATAACCTTATTAGGCCAACCGTTTACACTCAGCCGGACCGCCAGCGCCCTGGTCAGAGGCGCGCCGGAATGCGGCGAGCAAACCGACGAAATCCTTGCAGAATTCAACTACACGCCAGCAGACATCGCGCAGCTCCGTCAGAACGGCGCAGTCTGATCCAGCGAACAACGGATGGTTCACCTAGGAGCAACATCTTGGGCCAACTTATGCGATTGACGGCTGCCGATGATCATGTTTTCGACACGTATCGTGCAGTTCCGACCGTTGTCTCCAAGGGCGGTGTTGCAATCCTGCAGGAGGCATTCGGTGTCAACAAACACATCCAAACTGTCTGCGATGAGTACGCGGCGCAGGGTTTCGTCGCAATGGCGCCGGCGATCTACGATCGACAACAGCGCAATGCGGTCTTTGGTTACGACGAAGCATCGATGGAGCAGGCACGGCGTCTGCGCCGAGGATTAGACTATGGCCAGGTCTTGCTCGATTTGGATGCCGTCTTGAAGGCGTTGCGGCCCGAGGGGCGCGTGGGCGTGGTCGGCTATTGCGTTGGCGGTTCGGCTGCTTGGCTTGCGGCCTGCCGGCTTAAGATCGACGCTGCCTCCTGTTACTATCCATCCGATCTCCGCACGCAGTACCGAGAACAGCCGAAGTGCCCTATTATCATGCATTTTGCCGATAAAGATCGGTTTGTCCCTCAGGATGTTGTCGCGGCCTTCCACCAAACTCATCCCGATGTGCCGGCCTTTCTTTATCAAGGGGATCACGGCTTTAATTGCTCAGATCGTGTACATAACTACAATGCGGAGATCGCCCGTCTTGCCTTTGAACGAACCATCGCCCTGTTCACTAAGCATCTCATCAGCCGTTAACAACTCAGCGGCGCTGGCTTTGAAGCGCTGCTTGCAGCCCGATCAGAGCTGCAAGCGCCTTCCTAAACAGATGCAGCAATTATATGCCGGACATTAACTCCATGCTCGGCATACCCTTGATGAGGATGTGAGGTCATTATTTCATTCACAGTTTTTCCCGTCTGACAAAATTAGCCGTCCCGATTCGATCGGATTAAGACTTCGGAAGCCGACTTTTGAAATTATCCCACGGGCGTTGAACGTCAAAAACCTCTACCGGGTGTAGTTTCAATTCATCTTCGTTGAGGTAAATGGTGTCGCCACCAAGCCGCGCCGCATCGAGCTGTACGCGAGCATTGAGCTGCGTATAGACCGCCCGAAAGACAGCCCAAGGAAGTGAGCTGCCGACGACAGCATTGCCGTGACCGCGAATAAGTGCGACAGAATCTTTGCCGAGTGTACGTGCAAGGGCAGCGCCCAAAACAGCCGTATTAATCATCAGTTTTCCACGAAGCGACGGATCGTTTTTCGAAAACGCGCGGTTGTCAAAAACTGGAACTTTTGACGGCAGGAATCCGGCCATGTGCAGGACAGGCCGAAGGGGCTGGCTGGGCGTGATGCTAAAAGGGATGATGCCGAGCGCATGACTATGCACCACAGCCTGCACATCGGACCTGATTTTATAGATTTCGCCATGAATAAATCGTTCGCCGTTGGTTCTCGGCGCTTTCGGATCGACCGGGGTGCTGTCCAGATTCAGGATGACAATGTCAGCCGCCGTCACCAAAGCCGGCGGCATTGCCCGGGGCATGAAGTACCGGTTAGGATTGCTGGCAGAGCGGACCGTTACGTGACCAAAGCTGTCGAGCACCCCCTCGTTTGCAAGAATACGGCTTGCCAGCACAAGGTCGTTTATTCGTTGTTCGTCAGAATCGGCTGCACGGGCAGCGTCGCCATTCTGGCTCGTTGCTGAATGTGTTAGAGTCAGCAGACTGGCACCAAACAAACAACTGATGGCGATCATACGCCAAGCCAACATTCTGTTCATAAACGCCCCCTGATTAAATTAACTTGGCTCTGATCTGTCGCGCGCTGCTTTCCGAACGGATTCTCAGATCATTCTACGCTTTCAATTGTGCCATCTTACAGCGGAGAGAACATTATTGATTCGACAATCAACCTTGAAAGGCGAAACCTCGCCCTCCTACCATTCGTAACAGTCACTGGGCTGCCCGGAGCTATGGCGGATGATAACTCAAGCTCAATAGCGAAAATGATCAAATCCAAGTTCAGAAAACTAAGCCAGGTGGCCATGGATCTGCATAAAGTATTGGCAACAATCAGCCTGATGGGCGTCATATTCATTGGCCAGACCGGCATCGCGGCAGCACAGGATGCATATCCGCGCAAAAGCATTCGTATCGTTGTGCCGTTCGCTCCGGGCGGTACCGCCGATATTCTCGCTCGTATAGTGGCCCAGGAGGCAAGCAAAGCACCACTGGATGCCAAGACATCCTGGCAATTTTACGTAGAAAATATCACGGGTGGAGGTGGGCTCGTTGGCGCGCAAACTGTAGCGCGCGCTGCTCCGGATGGATATACTTTTCTGTTGTGCCATATTGGCTGCGCGATAGGTCACCACCTGTCGGGCTATCAAGGTTGGGATCCAGCAACGGCCATCATCCCAGTCATTTTGGTCGGCAACTCACCAAACATCCTTGTTACAGGACCAAGCATCACGGCTAGTACTCTTTCAGATTTCCTGGCACTCGCACGGTCAAAGCCGGGAAAGTTATCGATGGCGTCCTCTGGACCCGGCTCGTCATCGCATCTTTCCGGCGAACTGCTCAGGGCCAAAGCGAGTATTGAACTTCTCGATGTTCCCTATCGTGGCTCGAGTGGCGCAATGCCGGATTTGCTCAGCGGCCGTGTCGACTCAATGATAATGGGGCTTCCCGAGTCGCTCCCGTTTGTTCGCGAAGGAAAATTAAAAGCCCTTGGAGTAACCTCAGACAGCCGCGTGGCGTCCCTTCCCAATGTGCCGACAATCGCTGAAGCTGGCGTGCGGGGATATTCGTTTCCGGGCTGGCTATCAATATTCGCTCCCGCAGGCACCCCAGCCGATATTGTCATGGCACTGAACATATTGCTTGATAAGACCATTAAGTCCCCACCGGTACTGCGAGCTTTCAGCGAGCAAAGTATCCAGCCCGGTGGCGGGCCACCCAAGATCGCCGGTGATCTCTTCCGCGCGGATGTCGAATTGTGGCCCCAATTGCTCAAAGCCAGGAACCCGCGCTGACTCTTCTTATTTTTGAGCCAACAGCCCAGCGCTGGCATTTCTCTTTGTAGCATCGATTCTGCAATCAATCTTGCCGAAGAGAAAACGGCCAGTCACTTCCTGTTCGAATGGTGTCTCCCTTCGGTTTTCGGTATGCTTGTCGGAGAGGTGAGTTTCAACGAGCCACCTGACGTCGTCAGTAAGACTCGAAAATCAGGCCATGCAGACCAATTACAGTCGCGCTTACTAGCCGAAGTCGCCCTTATTTAAGGGGAAGTAGCTATCCACAGGATCGACTTGCGTAGATGTCTACGCAGATTTTCTAGTTCAAGAGACATGATCGCCATGGCAAACGACAATCCAAACTACCCGCCAATCCGCCGAGTGGTGACTGGTCATGACGCCAGGAACACCGCCAAAATCATTCGTGATGCCCCCGCCACCAACGCAAAATATCCTGCTCCAGGTGCGGTCTCGACCATGATCTGGTGCACCGATCGCACGCCCGCCGACATCTCGGTCGGAGAAAAGATCAAAGACATGGGCGCTCGCATCATCGGCACGGCGCCGCCGACGGGAGGCTCGCGCTTTGCGGTGATCGATTTTCCACCCGGCAACAAACCTCACATGCACCGCACCGAGACCGTCGACTATGTCATCGTCATCGAGGGCGAGATCGAAATGGACATGGATGGCTCGACGGTCAAGCTCAAAACCGGAGATGTGATGGTGCAACGCGGCACCAACCATGCCTGGGCTAACCGGAGCGACAAGCGCGCCCGCGTCGCTTTCGTCCTGATCGACGCCGAGCCGCTTGGCATCGGCAATCCGGTGTTGGGAACGAACAACGCGCGGTGAACGTATTATCCAGCCATCGATACGCCAGGAGAGATCATCATGAAGAATCCAACGACTAAGTGCCGGATGGCGTTGTTCGCCGCAATGCTTGGGCTGTTCGCGATGACGAGCGGTCCGCTAATTGCCCAGAACTATCCAAGCTCCGGCGTGAAACTCATCGTCCCGGTTCCAGCCGGGGGTGTGACGGACACCATGGCGCGCATTGTGGCCCAGCGGTTGAACGAGCTGTGGGGTCAATCGGTCATCGTCGAGAACCGCCCGGGCGGAAACTATGCCGTCGGAGCCCAAGCGGTCGCGCGATCGCCGGCAGACGGCTACACACTTCTGGTCGCGCCGGATTCCACCTTCACCGCCAATCCGTATCTCATCAGCAAGTTGCCCTACAATGTGAAGGAGTTTACTCCAATCATTGTGCTCTGCCGGGCCACGCCGATGCTCGTCGTCAATCAATCGCTGCCCGTGAAAAACGTGCAGGAGTTGATCGCGCTCGCAAAATCGAAGCCGGGCGGTCTGAACTACGGCTCTTACGGCGTAGGCACTTACGCCCACCTGAGCATGGAAGACTTCAAGCGGAAAACCGGCACCGATATCGTGCATATCCCGTATCGTGGCGCCGCGCCGGCAGCAACTGGCCTACTGGCAGGCGATGTATCGATGCTTCTGCTGAACCTCTCCAGTATCGAAGCCCATGAAAAGAGTGGCAAGGTCAAGATACTCGCTGCCGCCACCGAAAAGCGCGTGGCAGCGCGGCCGGAGCTGCCGACGGTCGCCGAGGCCGGCGTTCCCGGGTTTCAAACTTCGGTTTGGTTTGCCCTGTTCGGCCCCGCGAACATGCCGGCAGAACTAGTGGCAAAAATCCACGCCGACGTATCCAAGGTTCTGGACCTGCCGCAATCGCGCGAGTTTTTCCAGGCCAACAGCTTCGAGCGGGTTAATCTCTCCCTCGCCCAGTTCGGCCAGCTGATTGAGAGCGATTCGCGGCACTGGGAAGGGCTGATCAAGGCGGTCGGTGCGAAGATCGATTGAGCAGCCCGCTCAACAGAAGATACCGCCTGCGGGCACCAGAGGAGCGAACGAGATCATGAAAGTCCTGATCACCGGAGGCATGGGCGTCATCGGCGCCGAGACCAGCCGCAAGTTCGTCAAGGAAGGCCACCGGCCGGTAATTTACGCCCGGCATCGCGACGACAACCTCATCGGGGACATTGCCGAAAAGATCGATGTCGAACTTGGCGATGTCAACGATCTGCCGCGGCTGCTGGACGTAATCAAGCGGAACGAGATCACCCACATCGTCCATGCCGCGGCCTTTGTCGGCGCGGTGTCGCAGGCAAACCCGGCACTCAGCATCCAGGTCAACGTGATGGGCACGGTCAATGTATTGGAGGCCGCGCGGCTCTTCAATATCAAGCGCGTGGTCTATACCAGCGCAAAAGGCGTCTACGGCCCAGTGCTCGGCGAATATGGATCGCCGACCTACAAGCCGATGTCCGAGGACCTGCCCAAGAATCCGAAGCGCATCTACGACTCAGCCAAGCTGATGGGCGAGCACCTGTGCGTTTATTACAACGGCAACATGGGCGTGGACACCGTGGTACTGCGCTTCTCCACCACCTATGGACCGGGCAAAACCGCGCGCCACGGCAAGATGGGCGTTACCAGCCAGATCGTCGAAGCGCCCGCGAATGGCCTGCCATTCCACCTCGCCCAGGGCGGCGATGAAAAGGACGACTTCATCTACAACAAGGATTCAGCGCTGGGGATTTATCTCGCCACCGTGACGGAAAAGCCGAAGAGCCGGATCTATAACATCGGCAGCGGTATTGGTTCCACTCTGAAGGATTTTGAGCGCATCCTGCGCCGGCATATTCCCACCGCAGACATCAAGATCGGCCCTGGCCTGAATTTCCTTGGCATGCCCTATCCCGCGCACGGCGTTTACGATGTCTCGCGTGCGCGCGAGGAGCTCGGGTTCAAACCGGAATACGATCTCGAAACAGGAATCGCGGATTACCTCGCAAGCCTCAAGACGATGAAGGCGAAGGCGGCGTAACGGCCAAATTAGGAATCCCATCATGCGTCACCTTCTGGAACTCCCGCGTCTTTCTCGCACGGAGCGCGACCGCCGCTGGGCCGCCGTGCGGACGGAGATGAAGGCCAAGGAGCTCGACGTCATCGTGCTGTGGGGCTGGCCCACGATGTGGGACTTCTACACCGCCAATGCCCGCTATCTCTGCCCGGTCGGCGGCAATGCCGAATTCAACGTCCTCGTTTTTCCGGTGAGTGGCGAGCCAACCTGCTTCGTGCAAATGCCGACCTTTCTCGACGGCTGGCGCAGCGCGCAGGACTGGGTCTCCGACATCAGGCCGCGCAAGGGAACCTGGGCGGATACGGTCGCGGCGCGGCTCAAGGAACTCAATCTTGGCGGTAGCAAGATCGGCATGGACGGGCTTGCAGGACCGCTCGATCCCGATGGCTGGCTTCCGCACAACGTTTACCTCAGGCTACAGGATCTATTGCCAAAGGCGCGCCTGATTGCACTCGACGACATGCTGGAGAAGGTGCGCACGATCAAGAGCGCGGAGGAGATCGGCGTATTGCAACAGGCCGCAAAGCTCGGCGACCTAATGCTCGCCGCTTGCAAGGAAATCGCACGGCCCGGCGTGCGCGAGTGCGAGGTCTATGCCCGCATGATGGAGACCATGATCGCGAACGGCGGCGAGGAGCCGACGCTGTTTCTCTGGGCGTCCGACAGATATCCCTACCCGCATCCATTCCGCCTGCCCACGACACGGCCGCTGGCGCGCGGCGATCTCATCATCTGCGAGATGCACCCGAAGTACGGCGGCTACTTCACGCACGTTGAACGCACCTTCTCGCTTGGTGATCCGGAGGATAAGCAACTCGACATCTATGACGGCTGTCTCGCTGCCTATCGGCGCGGTCTTGAGCTGTTCGGGCCGGGACGGAAGATTTCGACCGCCATGGAAGCCGTGCGCGAAACGATCGAGGCGCGCGGCTTGGGGATGTGTGAAACCGGCATCCACGGCCACGGCCTCGCCTCACTCGAATATCCGCGCTATCGCCACCACGCCATTGCCGCCGACCGCGAGGCGATCAAGGTGGTTGGCGATGAATTCCGCCCGGGCATGGTATTCGCGTTCAACATCGATCTGTTCGATCCTAAGTGGCACGAGGGAAAAACCGGCTGCGTGTTCGCGGAAACGATCGAGATTACGACCGACGGCGCGCGGCGCATGCACACTTTTCCAACAGAATTTCAACGGATTGTGGTGTGATGCTGTCTTTTATAAAGACAAACTTAATGGATCTACAACGCTCGAAATGAATCCGAGAAGCACTTATATGTATCAAGAATTCATACACATTGATGAAATGAAGGAAACGTCTCACTTCAGCTCATAATGATCACGCTGCTCTGTTTCGCTCCAGCCATTTTCGTGCTTTCCGTTTTGGCTGCGCCATTCAAGTTGAAGCAACGACATGAAGCCAAATTTCTAGGGGCTCTTGGAAAATAGCAACACGCTGGTCCAAGATTGATAGGCTGTATAATCTGTACTGGCGAGATGAATTATTGGCTACGCCTATCGGCGAGATTCTAAGTTTGCACCGCCGCTCCGAAAATCTGCTCTAAGTAAAAATGTGGGTGGAAGGCCGCTTGGCTCCACTCGCTCGACCGATAAGCGTTAAGAGTTCCTCCAAGCAAACCAAAACTCCTCCCAGCAGGATTGTCATGGGCTCCCCCATCAAGGTAGTCTTGGCAATAAGGACAAAAAAGCCGGAAATAAACGGCATAGGGAGGATCGATTGATGCAGACATTTCTCTCGATGCCATTGGGGAATGTTGTCCATTCCGACTATGTGAGCAGCGCTGAGGCTCTGGCGATCCTGGCCGTAAAGCCGCAGACACTCTATTCTTACGTTAGTCGCGGCATGATACGGCGGATATGCGTGGACGGTAAGAATTCGCTCTACGACCGGCAGGACGTCCGACGGCTGAAGGCGCGGAGCATGGCTCGGTCCGGGCACGGCGCCGTAGCCGGTGGAGCGATGCAATGGGGCGAACCGGTTCTGGTGACCGGTGTTACCGAAATCACGGAAAATGGTCCTCGCTACCGAGAGTACTTAGCCCTGGAATTGGCTCGCGAAGGATACAGCTTCGAGTCGGTAGCTGAGTATCTTTGGATGGCCGGCGAGATCAATCCCTCAGTACAATGGTTTTTCGATCGATCGATATTGCGCATTGCACCGAAAGTCGAGGCTCTTGCTAGAGCTTACACCGGCATTCAACTGCGGCAACTGCTCACCGAAATAGTCCTCCTTCTTTGCATCGAACATAGTCAGTCTCATCGAGAGCCGGAGGTGCCATCTTCGTTGACTTTGGCGCGATCGCTCGTTCAGGCACTATGCGCTTCATTTGGTTTCGTCGGGCCGTATAAACGGTTCGTCACTCCTGGCGAAGATGAAAGCATCGTCAACTATATCCTCCGCTCATTCGGGGTCGACGCCAACCAATCCCAAATCCGTGTGTTGAACGCGGTCCTCGTGCTTCTCGCTGACCATGAGTTCTCACCTGCGACCTTCGCGGCCCGCATTGCCGCCTCTTCCGGGGTCGATCTGCATTCCTGCATCGGAGCGGCCCTACACGTCCATTTCGGGTCGGCGCTCGGACTGCGCTGCGACCGCGTCGAGCAGTCGCTGCAAAAAGCATCATCCGTCCCCGGTAAGGCCAGCAATCCTTCGCTCGTGCAGGTCTGTCCTATGGGGTTCAGTCACCCTCTCTATGTCGACGGAGACCCGCGTGTGAACGAGATTCTCGAACTCGCTTTGAGTCTGACCGAGCACGCGGTCGCAAGCCGCGAGGCGTTGCAAACATTGCGGTCAATCGACAACCATCAGAGCGCGGCCAGTCTCGATACGGCGCTGGTCGTTTTGTGCCGGGCACTTGGATTGAAAGGTCCGGTCGCCGGCGGGCTGCTGGCCATCAGCCGGTCGGCTGGCTGGATTGCTCACATCAACGAGCAATACAAGCAGGATTTCATGATTCGACCGACAGGAAAGTTCACTTCGATGGGCACACCCGCCGATCAGTCCGCCGCTTGATATCAGCGGACGATTTTCTCGTGCCCGCCCATGCCCGGCCGATACTCGCCCGCGACAAAATCGCCGATACCCTCCCTGCGCCAGGCATCGCCCTGTTTCACCGTCATCTCGGCTTCTTTGGCGACGATGAAGTTGAGGGCGGCATCGAGCGGCATTTCCAGGGAATGGCGATAGCTATCCTTGGTCATTTGCAGCGCAACCGGATCCTTACCCGCGATCTCCTTGGCGATCGCCATAGTCTCTTCCTCGAGCACCGAGAGCGGGAAGGACTGATTGACAAAGCCGATTCGCGCGGCCTCCTCTCCGCCAAAGGTTCTCCCGGTCATGGCATAGAATAGGGCGTCGCGCGGACGAAACAGGTTCGCTAGCGATTTGCTCACGCTGCCGCCCGGAAAGCCTTTGAAGTTGATTTCTGAAAGGCCCATTTTGGCTTCTTTGGCTGCAAATGCGAGATCGCAGCTCTCAACGATAGAAAAGGCGCCTCCGAAGCAAAAGCCATTGATCATTGCAATCGTCGGCTTAGGAAAATACCGGAGGGTTCGTGAACGCCATTCCGTCGCAAGGCGGAGAACCCGATGATATTCTTTCGGGTTCTCCTTCAAGTCGTGAAAGAACTCCTTCAGATCCATGCCTGCGCAGAACGCGTCGCCCGCACCCGTGATTACCAGAACGCGGACGTCGTCCTCGTAGCGCAGCTTTTCCAGCACCTCCGTCATATCCGCGTGCAACTGCGGATTCATGGCGTTCTTCTTTTTCGGCCGGTTGAGAATGACTTTAGCGACCCGATCGAGGATGGTGACCTGAATTGTTTGCGTGTTCATTCGCGATTTCCCTTCAAACGGCCAATTAGCAGCCGGTGGTATAGTGCCGGACGATGGAATATATAGTGTCGTTCAGCTATTTGGGCGTGATCTTGCCCTGGCGAATGTCTTTCTGGACGCGACCGGGATCACGTTCGCTTGCAGGGCCGTAACCGCCGCCGCCTGGGGTCAGGACGGTCAGGATATCGCCTGCTGCGAGTTCGATTCCGGCAGCCTTGCATGGCAGTTTTTCCGTCCGTCCGTCGGTGCGGGTCAGGATGAATGCGCCTGTCTTCGCATCGCCACCGCCGAAGATGCCCCGGGGCGAGAAGCGGTGGCGCTCGGCGCGGACCGAAAGGTCGAGTTTGACGAGCGCCCTGATGTCGCGGCGCAAACCAAGCCCGCCCCGATAACGCCCTTCGCCACCTGAATCGGCCCGCAGCTCATACCGTTCCACGCGCAACGGGAACTGCATCTCCATCGCTTCGATCGGCGTGTTGTTCAGATTGGCGACAGGGAAGTCGACCACGTCGGGTCCATCGGAGCCGTTGCGGCCGCCCCAGCCGCCGGGCAGCGGCTCGGATTTGTAGAAGAACTTGCCGGTGCTGGGGTCCGTCCCGGACATACGATAGATGGCGACCTGGCCGTGATCCTGAGCCACCGCGCGTTCTGGCAGTGCCAGACCGAGGGCGCCCATAACCACGTTCGAAATCCGCGCCTGGGTCTCAGGCCGCGAACTCACCGAACCCGGCGGGTTCGGGTTGAGAAGCGAGCCTTGCGGCAGAATGATCGAGATGGATGCATAGCACCCCTCGTTGTTCGGGATTTCGTCACGCGGGTCGAGGTAGATTTTCAGCGCTGCATAAACCGCCGAAAGCGAGTTGGCGTACGGGCAGTTCAGCGAGCCGCGGACCTGTTTCGACGTGCCGGTGAAGTCGACCGTGATCGCTTCCCCCGCAACAGTGATTTTGACGCGGATCGGAATGGGCGTGTCATCGAAGCCGTCATCGTCGAGTACATCCTCGTATTCGTAGGCGCCGTCGGGAATGTCGCTGATCAGCCGCCGGAAGCCGATGCGGGTCCGTTCGATCAGTTCATCGACCGCGCGGTAGATCGTTTCTTCGCCGAAACGGGTCAGAGTTTCATCATATCGCACCGAGCCCAGGCTCAGAGAGGCCAGCTGTGCGCGCATGTCGCCCATCACGGAATCAGGCTTGCGCGAATTAGCCTTGATGATCTCGATCAGCGTCTCGTTCATCACTCCGGCATCGATCAGACGCAGCGGCGGGATGAGCAATCCCTCCTGGAAGATCTCCGTCGACAGCGGTGGCGTGCTGCCCGGCAGCATCCCGCCGACATCGACCTGGTGAGCATAGCTGCAGCCGAAACCACTCAGCTTACCCTGCCGATAATACGGCATCACGAGGATGATGTCGGGCGGATGCGAGCCGCCGTAATAGGCGTGGTTCAGAATGAAAACGTCGCCTTCACGCATCTTGTCCGTCGGGCACCATTTTATGATTTCCTTGACGGCGACGCTCGATCCGGCGAGTTGGACCGGCAGCGATAAAGCCTGCGCGATCAACTGGCCCGAGACGCCGAACAATGAGCTCGAGGCGTCGCCCACCTCGCGGATGGCCTGCGAATGCGCCGTCCGCTCGAGCGTCGTCTGCATTTCCTGCGCAATACCGTTCAGCGCATTCTTCACCAGCTCGACGGTGACGACGTCGACGGAGTGAGCAGCGTTGGATTGATTTGCGGTCGTCATTGTCAAGCCTCAACGCTGATGATGATGTTTTCCAGATCGTCGATCTCGACCTTGCATCGCGGCGGGATCACCGTCGTCGAGCCATATTCTTCAACGATCGCCGGCCCCGCGAACCGGTGACCAGGGAGGAGATCCTCTCGATGATAAACGGAGGCCGGCCGAGCTCCCTTCTCGTCCGGGAACATCGTCATGCGCGTGCTCGCCACGGGCGGCGCGCCCTCGCCGCGGCTCTTGCCCGCGTGCAGCGCCACGACTTCCGTCTTGCGCAAGGCCGTCATCCGAAAGGACAGGAGCTCAATTTCACCTGCCGGATCGTGATACTTGTACTCCAACTGATGCTGCTCATCGAACAGACGCTTGACCTTCGAGCGCCAATCCATGGAGTCCGCGTCGGTCATATCCTTGAGGGAGACGGTCAGCTCGTAACCTTGGCCGACGTAACGCACGTCGACGGACGGCTCGAGGGTGAGCGTCGAAATGTGATCCGCACCTTCCCCCGCGATGGCGTCTCGCGCTTCGACGCGCAATTCGTCAAGCGTCTGCTGCAGCTTATCCCAGTCGAGCTCCTCGAGCATTCCGTTGAACTGCCGCTGGAAGTCGTAACGCGAATCCGCGATCAGGGCCCCGAACGCGTTCACATTTCCCGGGGCAGGTGGGATCACGACACGCGGGATCCCCGCCTGACGCGCCAGCGCTGCCGCATGGACCGGGCCGGCGCCGCCGAAGCCGATGAGCACGCAGGTGCGCGCGTCGATGCCGCGTTGGGTGGTCACCAGCCGAATCGCCGCCTCCATATCGAAATTCGCGATGCGCAAGACACCCAGCGCTGCCTCAATTGCGGTCATTCCGAGACGGTCGCCCAGTTGCTCCTGGAACGCGGTACGCGCGTCCTCAATGTTCAGCTGCATCTTGCCGCCGATCAGTTGCTCCGGATAATAGCCCAGCACTGCGTTGGCATCGGTGATCGTCGGCTGCGTGCCGCCCCATGCGTAGCAGATCGGACCCGGGCGAGCTCCGGCGCTGCGCGGCCCGACGTGCAGGAGACCGCCATCGTCCATCCAGGCCAGCGTGCCGCCGCCACCGCTGATCTCGACCAAATCGACCACCGGTGCGCGAACCGGCAAGCGCTCGATGAAGAGTGTGTTCTTAGTTTTGAACTGACCGTTTTCGATATAGGCCGCCTTCGCGGTCGTTCCACCCATGTCCAGCGCGATCACGCGCGGAAGCTTGCTGGCCTGCGCCAAATGCGCCGCCGCGATGACGCCGCAAGCAGGACCTGACTCGACCGTTTGGGACGGGCGCGCCGCCGCATCCCGGATGGCCATCGTGCCGCCGCCCGAGTGAATGATGTCGAGCCGCCCGCGAAAACCGTATTCGGTCCGCAGCCGTCGTTCGAGATCCTCGTAATATGTCGTCACTTCGGGTTTCACATAGGCGTCGATCACCGTCGTGCTCGCCCGCTCGTATTCGCGGAATTCGGGATTGACCTTCGCCGAGATCGAGACAAACGCCTTGGGAAAGACTTCGCTTATGATTTCGGCGACACGCAACTCATGCTTCGGGTTGAGGAAGGAGAACAGGAACACAACTGCGATCGCTTCACATCCGGCGTCACGCAGCACTTCAATCGCATTGCGCACCGCATCTTCGTCCAACGCGACCAGGACGTTGCCCTTGGCATCGATCCGTTCGGGCACTTCCAGACGAAGTTCGCGCGGCACCAGCGGAGCCGGCTTGTCGTAGAACATATCGTAGATGCGGTCGCGCCGCGTGCGCTGGATTTCCAGCACGTCGCGGAACCCGGCCGTCGTGATAAGTCCGACGCGCGCGCCCTTTTTCTCGGCAACGACATTGGCGGCAACCGTCGAGCTGTGCACCAGATGCTCGACGTCAGCGAAGGTCGCATTCATCTGCGAAAGCGCCTCCAGACCCGCCGCGATCACACCGTCGGCAAAGGTCGGCGGCGTCGACGGGACCTTGGAGAAAAGGAGCCTGCTGACGTTGTCGTCCCAGATAGCGCCGTCAGTAAAGGTGCCGCCGACATCGATGCCTATACGCAGTGAGCGGGACGTTTTGCGAGAGCTGCTCATAACTTCTTACAAACTCCGTCGACAATCGCCATTGTCTTGTATTCCCACACGTGCGGATCAACGATGACCTCGCGCGCTGCCTTCACCACCTCATGCAGGGGCGCACTCAGCCAGTTCGCTTTCTGGTATTCGAAAGCCTCTTCTACTGGCACGCGCCGTGTCCCCGCCCAGGTCACAAATATTCGCAGCAACCACGCAAGTTGCGGATCCTGTTTGGCAAGCTCGAATGTCATGGGAGTTGGGCCATACTCGACCAGAACCAGCCTGCCGCCGGGCTTTATCAGGCGGGCGAGAGCCTTGAATTCCGGGACATAGTCGTCGCAGTGATGCATCTGGCTCCCGATGACCGCGTCAAACTCGCCGTCCTTGTAGAGGGAGGCGAATTCGCGGAACAAATTCCATTGCCTGGTCACCGTGGCGCGTGCCTTGGTGTATGGACGCACTTCGAGCGGAACCACCTCGACGCCCGGAGCGAGCGTCTCACGCGCGATTTCCATAAGTCCGGTCGGCTCCAATGCTTCCACGATCAGAAGCACACGACCGCCCGGGGGAACTCTTGCCTTCACGAAGGTCATCTGATGGAATTCAACCTCCGGCTTCAAGTATGCGGCAGTCGAAAACCGTTTCCCGAATAGAGGCTGCTTATAATACTCGGCCTTCTCCGCGAGAGATACGAACAGTGTATCGTCGCCTTCCGTCAAACCTGTCTTGTCTCGATTTTGGTCAAGCTCAAGCCACGGCTGAGAACTGCGATAAACAGCATCCGTGATCACCGTCTTCGTTATTGGTTTTTCTTCCATAGAGTTTTCTCCCTCGTTTTCCCTCGATGTGACAAGATAGATTGATGAATCAATATCCACGAACGGATCCGCTTACAGCCCAGTCATACGAACGCCATATCGTCCTCGCCTTACGCCGGCCCCCCTGCCGCGCTCGGAGGAACGGTGGAGCGTGTCGACAGCATGCTTTTGCGAAAGGTCCAGGCAAGGATGATTGCGGAGAGCGCAAGCACGCCTCCTGAGATCGGCCGCTCGAACAGCGCCAACACATTGCCGTGCGATACGATCAGCGAGCGCCGCAGATAGGCCTCCAGCAGCGGTCCGAGCACGAGTCCGATCAACAGCGGTGCCGGCTCGAATCGCAAAAGCCGCATGCCGTAGCCGACACAGCCGAACAACAAGACCAGAAGGATATCCAGCAGCGAGTTATGGATTGTGTAGACCCCCAGACAGATGAGAACGAGCACGCACGGGAAGAGGATGTCGAAGGGCACTGTTAGGAGCTTCACCCAGAGCCGGATGAACGGGATGTGCCAGATGACGAGCAGAACGTTACCGATGAGGAAGCTGACGACGAGGCCCCAGAAAATATCCGGATGCGCGCCAATGAATTCTGGGCCCGGCGATATTCCTTTGATCAGCAGCGCGGCGAGCATGACGGCAGTGATCGGATCGGTCGGGATACCGAGCGTCAGCATCGGGACGAAGGAGGTTTGGCAGGCGGCATTAGCGGCCGCTTCGGGCGCGACCACGCCTTCGATCGCCCCTTTACCGAAGCGGCTCGGATCGGCCGCCACCTGCTTCTCGATCGTGTAACCTATGATTGAGGCCAGCACCGCACCTGCTCCGGGCAGAACCCCGAAGAAGGATCCGATCCCTGTGCCGCGCAGGATGGCCGGCCAGGAGCGCCGCATATCTTCGCGTGTTGGCAAGAGCGAACGCCAAGTGATGTCCCCCGCTTTCACGGCCGCCGTTTGCAGTTGGCCGGCCTTCGCCATAAGTTCCGCGACCCCGAACAGTCCCATGGCGATGACACCGATCGAGATGCCGTCGATGAATTGCGAAACGCCGAAGGTGAAGCGTTGCTGCGCCGAAGTCACGTCCATTCCGACGATCCCAACCAGCATGCCCGTCAGAATCATAATAAAGGACCGGATGGGGGAGCCGCGCGCGAGCGCCACCGCACCCGTCATCCCAAGCACCACGAGGGCGAAATAGTCCGGCGATTCAAATGTGAGCGCGATCTCCGCGACCGGGGGTGCGAACAGCGCGATGATGACGATTCCCACCACGCTCCCGCAAAGCGATGCGATCGTGGTCATGAAGAGAGCGACGCCAGCGCGGCCTTGCTTGGCCATCGGATAGCCGTCCAAACACTCCACCGCAGAGACGGTGTGTGGAATATTGAGAAGAATCGCCCCAGTGACCGAGCCATAGACGGCCCCGTAATAGAGCCCAGCCAGCATGATCAGCCCCGCCGATGGCGGGATGTGGTAGGTGACGGGCAGCAGGATCGACACGGCGGCGACCGCGCCCACGCCGGGGATCACGCCCATCAGGTTTCCGAGCGTCACCCCAAGAAAACAATAAAAGAGATTTTGCCCCGTGAAGGCGACTTCGATACCCAGCGCAATATTTTGCCAGAAATTCATGAGTTCACCACTTCAAGGCCGTGATCGGCACGTGAAGCACGAGGATGAATAGAACGTAGATGAACGTCGTCATCGCTAGTGCGAGAATAGCAGCGCGGTGGGGCCGCCAGCGCGGTTCGGCCAGCGAGCTCACCATCACGAGCGTCAAGGTCGCTGGAATAAGCCCGACCCGCTCCAACAGCAGCGCGAATAACACGATGCCAAACCCAATCGCGAACACAGAGCGAAGGCGGATTTCGCCGCCGCCAGTTTTCGGCCTCGCGCGGAAGGAGAATGCGGTCAGCGCGAGCCCCAGCAAGACGATGATGGTTGCTACAACGCAGGGAAAGAAGCCGGGCCCCATGCGCAGCATCGAGCCCATCGGATATTGGGAGGATTCTGCAAGTACGTATAGCCCGAGCGCTACGGAAAGAAGCCCGCCGATCAGGTCCTGGCGCGGGGAAGGACCTAACTCCGAAGAATCTCTCATGTGCTCTTGTCGTTTTTGAGTTCCACTAACAATTCGGCCAATCCCTTCTGCGCCACCGTCCCGTCGTGCTTGACGAGGCGGATGGTCCGCGCGATCGCGCCCCGGCGGCCGTCGGAGACGATCCGGGTGCTGGCGATTGTGACTTCGGTATGCACGGTATCGCCGAGCTTACGCAGCGTATTGGCAAGCCGGAAGGATCGCTCCGCAAATTCGCAATGGGTAATGGCCCGCCCTTCGAAAATAATAGCCGGCGAGGAAGGCCGAAGCCGCCAGTTGCGGAGCGTAATACTGCCGAGCGTCTGCTGCGGTCGATTCACTTTTAATCCTTTACGTAACGCGATAGCCGAAGCGCGCTGCTGCGGGGGTAGAGGCGTCTCGCCGCTCGAACGTCGAGCACACAAGGCGCCTCAGCCAAAAAGGCCCGCAGTTATTCCGGCTTGAGCCCGGCATCTTTGGCGCGTTGTATCCAGATCGGAAGCTGTTCGCGCAAAAATGCCGCAGCCTGTTGGGGAGTGCCACCGACCGGATCGATTCCGAGCCTAATGATCTGTGCGCGGAATTCGGGGTCCTTGAGAGTCTTGTTGATCTCGGCGTTGAGCTTGTCGACCACCGCTTGCGGCGTTCCCTTGGGCGCAACCATGGGGACCCATGCCGTCACGTTGAAGCCCTTCAGTCCCAATTCGTTCAGAGACGGGAGGTCCGGGCTGACGCCAGAGCGATTGAGCCCGGTCGTCGCCAGGGGGCGGACCCGACTGTCGCGGATCATAGGCAAGGTCGGCACGATATCGGCGAATACGAGTTGTGCTTCGCCAGAGATGACCGCCGTCAGGCTTGGCACGCCGCCCTGGTACGGCACGTGAGTGATCTTTACACCGGTCATCTTCTCAAATTCACCGAGAGACATATGCGAAGTGGCGCCGTTGCCGGATGAGGCGCCGATCAATTTCCCTGGTTCCTTTTTGGCGAGCGCAATTAGTTCATCCATCGATTTGGCCGAAAGCTTCGGGTTGACGGAAAGCACAAGCGAATTCTCGCCCGCCACGATCACTGGGACGAAATCCTTCAGCGGATCGTATTTGATCGTCTTGAATACCGCCACGTTTGTAGTGAGCGGCGAATTGGTCGATAACAACAGCGTGTAGCCGTCGCCAGGCGTGTTGGCGACATATTCCGCGCCCACGCTGCCGCCGGCACCCGGCCGGTTCTCGATCACGATCGATTGGCCCCAGGCCTTGGTCAAATACGGGGCGAGCGCTCGAGCAAGGAGGTCGACGGTGCCGCCTGGCGTGTAGGGAACGACGATGTGAATGGGCTTGTCGGGATAGTCCGCCTTGGCGGCGAGCGACGAGCAGGATATGGCCGCCAGCATCGCGCCCATCGTGAACAGAAACTTCATCTTCATGTTCTCCTCCCGTTTCGTTCTTGTTGTGAGTTAGCTTTCTTCAGTTATTTTTCCAGCGGCATAGCCGCCGTTCTCTTTAGGTCTCCGTATTAGCGAGCCAGTCGCGCGCTTCGGCGAGCAATGCTTTAATCGCCCGATCGACTGATCCTTCACCGGCAGACTTCTTTGTCGCCGCCTCGGCCTTTCGCTCGTACTCGGCGAGAGTCTCACGCAGCATTGGGAAATCGAACATGCTCGGCCAGATGCGTTTTACGAGAACGATGTCCATGATTTCGTTCTGATCGATTGCAAACGGACGGCCGAGTTCTTTCTCCAGCATTTTATTGAGGTCAACCGGCGGTTCCTTCAGATAGTGATTGCGGACCAGCGCACCGAGCGCCCGATGCCCCGTCCGGAATGGTACCTGAAAGTCATAGACAAGACGGTCGTGCGCCTCGCTCGACCCGGCATAATCGAGCGTCGCCTTGCGACGCATCTCGTCGAGATTGAAGTGGCCCTTCTCGATCACGTCGCCCATGTAGTGAGTGAAGGCAATGATGTCTTGCGAAAGACTGTAGAGGCCAGCCGACTGGTAGATCGGTTCGGAGCCTTCGGAGAGATTGCTCGCGGCCGCCATTTCGCCCGCAAGCCGCGTCGAAGCCATGATGGAGCCGCCGATCACCGCCTGAAGGCCAAATGGCACTTTCGCATGCGGCAAGGCGCTACTGCCACCGGCATGCTCGTCGGCAAGCTCGAAGAATCCGAATTCCGGTGTCATCCAGACCCGAAGGTCCTGCGCCAACCGCGCAAGATCCACCGACAGCAAGGAAAGCGCAAAGAACGGTTCGGTGAACTGGTCATGCACCCAGATCGCGTCGCGACGAAGCCGCGCGCGATGCGAAAACCCAAGCCGGCGGCTCACGTCGCGGTAAAGATCGTCAAGAATCTTGCGGCCGCCGAAGGGCGGCGGCGCCTTGTCGAGTCGCCTGTCTACCTGTTCGAAGCGCTCCATGTGACGCTCAAACACGACCGCCCAGGAGAGTAGATATTCTCCGAGAGTAGTCAGGCCGGAGTGCTGGAGATGGTGGTAATTAGGAGAGATCGATTCGAGAAAAGGGCCGGCGCGCGCGACCAGATTCTTGAGCAACTTTGCGTTCGCCTGTGACGCCTCGTGCAAAGTCTGGCGGAAGAACATGCGCGGCAGAAAACTGCGTAGGCTTTCGCCACGGTTTCTGCCGAGATGAAGCCATGCCGTGTTCTCCCGGCCGGCCTTTTCGGTGACCCAAGCCTCTCGCTGAGCCACGACGTCGCCGAGCGGCACCGACGTGTCAATGGCGGAAACATCGTCGTAAAGCGGCAGCAATGCCTTCAGTAGCCCGCCCGCGACCTTGCCCGGCGTGGCACCCAATTCAGAGGCGCTCAGCACGTAGGCGATATCGCTCGCCAGCATATAGCGCGCCGTGAAGCGGCTCGCCCGTGTTTCGGGCTCGTTCACCGCCCGCTGGTAGCTCGGCGATTTACCGCCGGCAAGACGACCGCTACCTGGCTGGCCTTTGTTGGACACGAATGGCTCTCCAAAGCGAGACGACGACCTGGCCCAGCTTACACGAATTGACCGCAGCTATGACTCGTCCTGAAATCAACAGCGTCGCGGGTACAAGATGAATACCTAAGGGAGGCCAGCGACAGGCGGCAAGATTGATTGTAGAATCCATAGTGCGCGAAGGCCACGAAGCCGGTAAGTGTTTCTCGACGCTGCCGATCCTGCACTTTAGAGACACCGAGGCCAGTGCACAATCGGCTGCGGAGAGATGTGGAGAAGCTAAATGCGCAACAGACTACAATTGACATTGCAGGATGCCCAAGTGCTGGCGGCAGCAGCACGGGATTGCGCGCAAAAGCTTGGGCGGGAGGGAACCATTGCGATCGTCGATTTCGGCGGCCACCTGCTCTACCTGGAGCGGCCCGACCTGCAATCTCCGAACAGCGTGGAAATCGCGATCCAGAAAGCCCGCACCGCTGCCTTCCGCGAGCGTCCGAGCTCGGCATTAGAGGAACGGGTCAAGGAAAAGCCGGGCTGGCTGATGTTTCCAAACGGACTGCCAATGAGCGGCGGCGTGCCGCTGATCTACAAAAGTCAGTGCGTTGGCGGAATTGCAGTCTCCGGAATCGCGGAGCAGGACGAAGTTGCCGCGCAAGCGGGAGCCGATACCATAAAAACCTTGGGTTGATCGCTACACTTGGAAGACTCGTGGCGGTTATGGGAACGAGCAGAAGCGTGGTGTGCTGGTGCTCAACGCAAAGTTAGGCGATGCGCTGGCGGTCAAGCTGGGCAAAAACCCCGTCGTGCTAATGCGGGGCCATGGTGAGACCGTTGTCGGACGGTCCGCGCGCGAGGCCACCGTTCGGGCCCTCTACACGAATATCAACGCAAGAGCACAAAGTGCCGCTCTGGCGCTCAGCCCGAAAATCAATCCCCTTGATGACGCGGAACTGGCGACGAATGCCGCCGAGAATTTTGATGCCGATCGCCCGTGGCAAAACTACTTGACGCGACTTAAGTCGAAGCAATGAGCCGCGACGGCAGCCCGCAAGGGCTGCCGGTCTTCTCTAAAGGCGTACAATATGAATACAGCACTCCCTCAAACTATTCCTTCTTAATGTCCGCCGCCTTCGCCACCCGCTCTGTCACCTCGCGATCCGCTTTGAGGAATGCTGCATACTCCTCGGGCGAACCGCCGACCGGATCGACCGATACCGGCGCAAGGAAGCGCTGGACGAATTGCGGATCGGCGATCAGCTTGCTGATTTCGGCATTGAGCTTATTGACTATCTCCTTCGGCGTGCCCGCCGGCGCAACCACCCCGACCCAACTTATCAGTGGCAGTTCATAGCCAGCCTCCGTCAACGTCGGCACATCCGGCAGTACCGGCGACCGCTTTTTGCTCACTACCGCCAACACACGGATTTTGCCAGCCTCCTGAAACGGCGCCAGTAGCCCCGGGGTGTTGAGCAGCACCTGAACCTCGCCGGTCGTGAGCGCAGTCACCGCTTGGCCGATGGTCCGGTAAGGAATGTGAGTGAACTTGGTGCCGGTGACGGTCTGGAACCAGGCCATGTAGAGATGTGGGAAGCTGCCGACGCCCCACGAACCCCAGTTGATCGCCCCGGGCTTGGTTTTGGCGAGCGCCGCCAGTTCCTGCAGCGATTTTACTGGCATGTCGACATTCACGGCGGACGAGGAATTGATAGCGCCGATCAGGATCACCGGCGCAAAATCGACCAGTGGATCGTAGGGCAGCTTGTTGTAGAGCACTGGATTCGTCGACATCTGGCTGAAACTCGGCACGCAGAGCGTGTAGCCATCCGGCGGTGCCTTGGCACAGGCTTCCATTCCGATGATCCCGTTGGCGCCGACGCGGTTGTCGACCATGGTCGGTTGCCCGAGCGAGCGACCAAGCGCATCAGCAATCGCGCGCGTGACAACATCACCCGGCGAACCTGGCCCGAGCGGCTGAATGAATTTGATGAGGCGCGACGGATAGACGTCCTGCGCTTTGGCCGGCAGCCCAACGCTAAACCACAAAACCGCTACGAGCGCGATCGACGTCGGCACACGCATCTCAGTCCTCCTCTATGAAATAAAAACAGTTTGACTATAAAGTACCGAGTGGGCGTTCATCACGCGAATTGTTCGGAGGGTGGCTGCCAATATGCAAGAAACTATTAGTTTTAAATCCGGAGGCCAGCGCATAGCTGGCATGCTCCATCTGCCGACGGACTACAAGAGCGGGGAGCGCCGCCCCGCCATTATCGTCATGCACGGCTTTGGCTCGAACAAGGACGCAGGAAACTGCACCGTGCCAACGTCAATGTATTCCGACTGGGGTTATGTCGTGCTGCGCTTCGACCGGCGCGGCTGCGGCGAGAGCGGCGGTGAGCCTGGCCTCAATCTGTGCCCAGAGCATGTAGAAGACACGCAAGCCGCGCTAACTTTCCTAGCTGCACGGCCGGAGGTTCGGCCCGACCGCATCGCGCTGCAGGGCACCAGCTTTGGCGGCGCTATCGCTGTGTACACCGGGGGCATCGATCCGCGCGTGGCGGCGGTGATTTCGGTCGGGGGCTGGGGCGATGGCGAACGCAAGCTGCAGGGTCAGCATCCGACAGCGGAAGGCTGGGCGAAATTCCGCGCTATGCTGGAGGAGGGCAAACGCAAGCCCGGCCTAAAGGTGCACCGGTTCGACATTGTGCCAATTCCGCCGCGTTTACGCGGTGGCTTACCGCCCACGGCATTGATGGAATTCCATGTAGAGACCGCGCAAAGTATTTTTGATTTCCGGCCGGACGATGTGGTTGGAAAAATTGCGCCGCACCCTCTCTTGCTCATGCATGCCGCGGTGGACTCAGTTACGCCCACCGATGAATCGATTGAGATGTTTCGCCGGGCCAAGCCGCCCGTCGAATTACATCTGTTCCATGGGGTCGACCACTTCTTACTGGCAGAAGGCAACCTGCGGGTGACCGAAACGCTCCGAAGCTGGCTTGCGGCATATTTCCCCCCGGCTACCGCATAATATCTGAGTGTCTGTCCGGAAAGTTTTGCTTGAAATGATTGGAAGAAAGTTGGAATGGGCCGCCTCAGCAAACGTCTTTCCGGCACCTAATTGGATTGTTTGGTCTAGAAAAATGAGTCAAATCAAACACATCTTTCCGGACGGACTCTGAGAGAACCGCAATCACCGTCGGATGAGGTTTTCGGTAAACGCATCTAACTGACCTGACGGTTTTTTATACCAGCGAGATAGAGAGATTACTGCATTTGTGCGCCCCTGACCTGACCCGTCTTTGTTGGACCGACCATTATGAAAGAATTGCGTCCTGTCATGTTCCGTAACCTATCATTCTGCGAATCTAGGTTGCAGCTTTCGCCGATCGCCGCCGAAGCGCTGCGCCGGATCGCCGAGCTTTATGCAATCGAGAAGAACATCCGGGGGCGCACCGCTGACGAGCGGCAGACCGTGCGCAATGCCCAATCTCGGCCGCTCATCGAGGCGATGAAGCCATGGCTTGAGATGGAGCTTGGCCGCATCCCTGGCCGTGGCGGCCTCGCCGAGGCGATCCGCTACGCGCTCTCACGCTGGCCAGCCCTTTGCCGCTTCTTGGACGACGGCCGCATCGATCTCGACAACAATCCAGTCGAGCGTGCGATCCGACCCATCGCGCTCGGCCGCAAGAACCATTTGTTCGCCGGCTCCGATGGCGGCGGAGCCCGTTGGGCCACCATCTGCTCCCTCATCGCCACTGCAAAGCTCAACGGCGTCGAGCCGTTCGCCTACCTCAGAGATATCCTCGAGCGCATGACGGACGGCCATCCCATGAGCCGGATCGACGACCTGCTGCCCTGGAATTGGCGCCAAATCTCGGTCAAGTCATAAAAACGTGCACTGGTGCGACGCTTACGCGAAAAACAGGGAATTTTTCATTTGTCGCCTCTCCAAAGCATCAATCCGATTATCGACCAACCTTGGGGAGAGGCCCGTCCTCACTGCGTGTCACTCCCGTTGCCCATCAATTTGTCGATCTGACCGACCGTCTCTGCGAGCTTGTTGCGCACGTCGACAAGCTTCTGCGCGGCCATAATCTGCTGACGTCCGGCCATGATCAACAGGACCGCCAGCACATCCTCGGAATGCCGGATCAGATCGACCAAGTGCTGACCGCTGGGACCACTGACCCCTGCTAGCCAATTCTTGACCGTCCGCTCCCCCGCCCCAGTCCATCGCATGACGACTTTGATGGCCTGGTGAGTGGTCCCCAGCTGGTTCTGCAAAGCATAGGCGATCGCCACGGGATACGGCCCGAGATTCTCACCATCCGGAAAAACTATGCCCTTTTTCGGCAACATTCTGACGACCCTCCGCAGCTATAGTGGATGGAATGCGGAGTTGATCAGATGGGGCCAGTCTGCGCTCAACCGTCGGCGTTGGGCTTGACTGTCAGTTTGGTGCTTGACCGCAGGCGTGAAGACATTGGGATCGTCGGCAGTGGGACACGAGTTTGGTGCGGGCCGGGGCGGTGAGATAGGCGGCAAGCCGATTCGCGCTGCACAGTATGTCCGGATGTCCACTGAGCATCAGAAATATTCGACCGAAAACCAATCAGAGGCGATGCAGCAGTACGCCGCGCGGCGTGGAATTGAGATCGTGCGCACCTATGCCGACGAGGGAAAAAGTGGGCTTCGCCTGGATGGCCGCGATGGGTTGAAGCAGTTGATTGTAGACGTTCAAAGCGGGAAGGCCGATTTCACTAACATTCTCGTCTATGACGTAAGCCGCTGGGGTCGGTTTCAGGACGCCGACGAGAGCGCCTATTACGAATATATCTGCAAGCGTGCCGGCATCAGCGTGCAATATTGCGCCGAGCAATTTGAGAACGACGGGAGCCCGGTCTCCACCATCGTCAAAGGTGTCAAGCGCGCGATGGCCGGCGAATACAGCCGGGAGCTCTCCGTCAAGGTTTTTGCGGGCCAATGCCGTCTGATCGAGCTTGGCTTCCGCCAAGGCGGTCCACCGGGATACGGGTTACGTCGCAGCCTAATTGACCAGGCTGGCACCACCAAAGGTGAGCTCACACGGGGTGAGCACAAAAGCATCCAGACTGATCGCGTGGTTCTGGTACCGGGCCCTCCGGATGAGGTGGACACCGTCCGCTGGGTGTATCGGTCATTCGTGAAGGATGGCAAGCCCGAGCGCGAAATCGCCGGACTGCTGAATGAACGGGGCGTCATGACTGATCTTGGACGGCAGTGGTCACGCGACACCGTTCACCAGATTCTTATCAACGAGAAATACATCGGCAACAACGTCTGGAACCGTGGCTCCTTCAAGCTCAAGAAAAAGCGGGTCCGCAACAGTCCGGAGATATGGATCCGCGCTGAGGGCGCGTTCGAGCCCATCATTGACCGATCACTGTTCGAGGCCGCTCAGGCGATCATCCGCGGGCGATCGCACAAGCTCTCCGACGAAGAGATGTTGGAGGCCCTCCAGCGGTTATTACAAGACCACGGACATCTCTCTGGCTTGATCATCGACGAGACGGAGCGTCTGCCCTCCAGCAGCACCTATCAGAGCCGTTTTGGCAGTTTGCTGCGCGCCTATGAGTTGGTTGGATTCACGCCTGATCGCGACTACCGTTACATCGAGATCAATCGTGCGCTGCGCCGCATGCACCCGCAGATCGTAACCGACACAATTGAGGGAATAAAGAAAGCTGGAGGCTCGGTAGATCAGGATCCTGCCACCGATCTTCTGACTATCAACAGTGAATTCACCGCATCAATCGTGGTGGTACGGTGCCGCACGACGCCTGCAGGTTCGCTCCGTTGGCAAATCCGCTTTGACGTCGGTCTGTGGCCCGACATCACCGTGGCCGTTCGGATGGATGAACCGAACCGCGAACCCCTCGACTATTACCTCCTGCCTCGGATCGACATGACCGCGCCCCGCCTGCGGCTCGCCGAGGACAATGGGGTTTCCCTCGACGCCTATCGGTTCGAGACACTTGAATCCTTTTTTGGCTTGGCGGCGCGAACCGAACTTCTGGAGGTTGCATGAAGAGTTCTCTAGACGCTCATGCGGTTGAGATGATTCCTACGGATCTTATCACCGTGATCAACCCGCGGGTGCGCAACAAGAAGATCTTCAAGGAAATCATTTCAAACATCGCCGAACTCGGTCTGAAGAGGCCGATTACCGTCGCTCGTCGGGATGACGCACACGGTCCGCGGTACGATCTTGTTTGCGGCCAGGGCCGTCTGGAAGCCTACGAAGCGCTGGGCCAACACGAGATTCCTGCCCTCGTCGTCGATGCCGATACAGAGGATTGCCTAGTAAAGAGCCTGGTCGAGAACCTCGCCCGCCGACAGCACCGCGCGATCGACCTACTGCACGACATCGAGGGTTTGAAACGACGAGGTTACAACGACGTCACAATCGCTCGGAAAACTGGTCTCACCATCGAATACGTCAAAGGCATCATTCGATTGTTCCAGAAGGGCGAGCATCGGCTGCTGCGCGCAGTCGAGTCCGGTCAGATCCCTGTCAGCATTGCCGTTGAGATCGCCGGCGCCAATGACGCGGATACGCAGGCCGTCCTCCAACAAGCCTATGAAAAGAACCTTTTACGCGGTCACAAACTGATAGCTGCCAAGCGAATCATTGAACAACGACAGCGAAGAGGTAAAGGGCTCCGGATAAATGGAAAAATGAATGGAAAACGGCGTGAGCGACCCCTGTCCTCGAACGCATTGATACGCGCCTATCAAGAGGACGTCGATCGCAAGCGCATTTTGATCCGTAAAGCAGAGGCAACACGGAATCGACTGATCTTCGTGACGGAGGCCTTGCGGAAGCTGCTCATTGACGAGAATTGCGTGACGCTGTTGCGAGCTGAGGGACTCGACACGCTTCCCCAAAACCTTGCCACACGTATTGAAGTCGGGGCGCAAGCCTGACCATGGCACGGAAGGCCGCAACATCAATGGTGAAGATGGCATTTGAAGAAGCTGGGCTACGCGTTGCCATCGCTGACATCCAGCCACTCAAGCTCGTTTCCAGTGCTGTCAAGAAGACCCCCAAATACGCTCAGATCGCCGCCTCGATCCGTGAAGTGGGCATCGTCGAGCCGCCGGTTGTGGCGCGCGACCAAAGCGAGTCAAACAAATACCTCCTTCTCGATGGCCACCTGCGCATCGATGTCCTCAAGGACATGGGTGAAACTGAAGTGACCTGCCTAGTCTCAACTGACGACGAGGCCTTCACGTACAACAAGCGCGTCAATCGTCTCGCGATAATCCAAGAGCACAGGATGATTCTCAAGGCGGTCGAGCGAGGCGTCCCTGAAGAGCGAATTGCAAAAGCACTCAACGTCGATGTCCCGAGCATCATGCGAAAGCGGCGACTTCTGGATGGAATCTGCGCGGAGGTGGCCGAAATCCTCAAGGACAAGCACATTGCAATTCACACTTTCACGGAACTCAAGAAGATGGCGCCGTTGCGACAAATCGAGGCCGCGGAGCTAATGGTCGCAATGAACAAGTACACGATCAGCTATGCGAAATCGCTGCTCGCCGCGACACCGCAAGCGCAGCTGGCCGACTCCAGCAAACCCAAGTGCGTGAAAGGTCTGACCGCCGACCAAGTCGCACTGATGGAACGTGAGTCTGTCAATCTCGAACGCGAGTTCAGGATTGCCGAGAAGTCTTACGGCACCGACTATCTCGACCTTGTGCTGACCAATGGTTATCTCGGGAGGTTGCTTGGAAACGCGCGGGTGGTGCGCTATCTCGCGCAGCATCGCCGTGACATTCTGACCGAATTCCAGAGGCTTGCTGAGATGGAAATAGCTGCGGCCTGACTCGCGTGCGGCAAGAACACAGTCGCTGCGATATGGCTGCTGATGGGGACCCGGACCCAATAAGCGCGGGGACCGCGGGAGAAGCCGCACTGTGGGGCGGATCAAGCGCGGCGGTGGGGATGGCGGCGAACCCGTTCGGAGCCCATCGGGTCGGTATTCATAGGCCGACCGCATGGCCTGTTGATATGCGACGGGTCATAATTGTGTTGGGGCGTGCCGGCACCAAAATCGATTTGCAAGGATTTGCGGCACCGGCACGCCCCTCGGATCGCTGTCTCGAAGGAGACAACATGTGTTCGTCCCACGGAAACGCCTCCGTTATCTCTGGTAATCAGCCTCCGAACCACCCGGGATGAAATCTTGGAGTAATGTTTCTTCGATGCTCATGCCGTGGATGGCATGGCCGTAGACGACAATATTGAGGTCTGATGGGCGCCCCGCATGGCAAATGCCCCGCAACATCGAAATTGCAAGCCCGGTCATCGGGATCACAATGCCAAATCCTGCGAAGAACGGCCCGGCATCCAAGAGACGCATCGCGACAAGCATTTCAGCAGATGCGGTTTTCTCCAGGGCTTCGTCCATGAGATGCTTGCGCTTGCGGGAACCAAGAGCATCATCGACCCAAACGCCACCCTGTGGGTGAGGTTCAATAATCCTCCATATTGAGAAAACTCCTTTGGCTATCCGCTTAGCGAAGGCGCGCTCTCGGCGATCGGCGAGCCGGGCGACATAGCGGTCGATAATCCGATCTCTTCGTGGGCTCACCCCGAAGAGGACCGCATCTGTCAGCATCTCGATTGCGGAATTATCCGCAATGAGCGCACCATCCTCGACGATATCGAGGGTCTCGGCGACGCGCAGCCAATCCGCTCGCTTGGCGAGCTTTGGTGCAGCCTCGAGGTGCCGCTGGATCTCGGCGCGGATCGAGCGGTAGAGAGTAAGAGTCTCAATCCTCGTCATGCCATCTCCACGGTGGGAACCGAAGGATACCCCGTGCATAATCGGGATGAGTGTGGTATACTTTTATTATGGTCAAAACACTCGAACAAGCCATTGCCGAAGTTACGAACCTGCCCGACGCCGATCAGGAACAGATTGGCCGCAAGCTGCTCTCGCATGTTGAAAAGCTTCGCCAGCTCCGGGTTGAAATCGACAAGGGCATCCGCTCTCTCGATACCGGACAGGGCGGGGAGTTGAACATCGAGGATTTCATCCGGCAGAAGAACAAGCAGCATGGCGGAGCGTAAACGACCGGTCCTCTGGTCGTCGGAAGCGATCACCGATCTCGATGGGATCTGGGATTACTACGCTCGCGTCGCCGGATCGAACACAGCCGGCAACATACTTCGCGAAATTGGCGAAATTGTCACGCTCATTGAAGACCACCCATTTGCCGGGCGGTCTCGCGACGAAGTTCGATCAGGTCTGCGCTCAATTGCCACCAGCCCGCATGTCGTTTTTTATCGGGTCGTGAACGAAAGGCCTGAAATCGTCCGTGTACTGGACGGGCGACAGGACATCGACGAGATATTTACTGACCGCAACGAGTGATAGCACACGTATTACAGTTGGACTAAGCTTAGGAACGCACCGGGACTACGACCATATCGACGTCACGGAGGTGGAACATGAAAAATGAGGTCAAGCCGATCCGTAAGACGAAGGATTACGAAGTTGCGCTGAAGGAGATGGAAAAGCTGTGGGGCGCGAAGTCCGACACTCCCGAGGGCGACCGGTTGGATGTGCTGGCGACTTTGATCGACGCCTACGAAGCCGTGCACTACCCCATGGATCCACCCGACCCGATCGAGGCGATCAAGTTCCGCATGGAGCAGCAGGGTTTGACTCGGAAGGACCTTGAACCGCTGATCGGGACGCGCACCCGTGTCGCTGAAGTGCTCAACCGCAAGCGCAGCCTTTCGATTGGTATGATTCGCCGTCTGCATGATACGCTCGGTATCTCAGCCGAAGTACTGATACGTCCTTCCCGCGGCGAGGAAGCGGCCTGAGTCTCGGGGTGAGCGGTCGTAAATGGCGCCAATGACCTTTGGATGTCGTGATGGCGGAACAGAAAGCCAGCGAAGAAGTTGTTCGGATTCGAAGCCGGCTCACCGAACTCGCGGCAGAGCGGGCTTTGCTCGAGACACGGCTCACGGACTTACTGCGACCGTCGCCACCTCCAGCCATGGTGGAAGCATCCACAGCCACTGCGGACACTTTGACGGCGGCTTCGTCAACGGCTGAAAAGATTGTGCTGTTCCGACGCCTCTTCGCTGGTCGGACGGATGTATTCCCAGTGCGCTGGGAAAATACCAAGAAGGGACGCTCGGGATACGCGCCAGCGTGCGCCAACGAATGGGCAAAGGGTATCTGTGGCAAGCCGCAGGTGAAATGCGGCGAATGCCAGAATCAAGCATTTATCCACGTGTCGGATGACGTAATTGCGAGCCATCTGCGCGGCGAAGATTTCAGGGGCCGCGTCGGTTCCGACTTCGTCGCAGGCGTCTATCCGTTGTTATTTGATGAGACCTGCTGGTTCCTGGCCGTTGATTTCGACGGGGAGAACTGGGCACACGACGCGCTTGCCTACCTCGAAACATGTCGCGCAAAGAGGGTGTCCGCGGCCCTTGAGCGCTCACGGTCCGGTAATGGCGGCCATATCTGGATCTTTTTCTCCGAGCCAATCCCAGCACGGGAAGCGCGGCGACTTGGCGCTATGCTCGTCACCGAGACGATGGAGCGCCGACCGGAAATCGGCTTTCAGTCTTATGATCGTTTCTTTCCGAGCCAGGACACGATGCCGGTCGGCGGCTTCGGCAATTTAATTGCTCTCCCTCTTCAACGGCACCCACGGGACGATGGCAACAGTGTCTTCGTCGACGGTGAACTCCGTCCATATCATGATCAGTGGGCATTTCTATCGTCACTTTCCCGCATCAATCGGAATACCGTAGTAGGGCTTATCGAAGAGGCTGAAGCGCGTGGTCGCGTGCTCGGAGTCAGGATGCCGGTCGACGACGAGGCAGCAGACGAGCCGTGGCTCATGCCACCATCGCGACGTCGCGATCCGTTGCCGATTCGTGATCCGCTACCAAGCCACCTACGTATCGTGCTTGCCGACCAGCTCTATATCGACCGTTCCGGCTTGCCGCCTGGAATGGTTGCGCGGCTCGTTCGCATTGCCGCTTTCCAGAATCCTGAATTCTACCGGGCCCAGGCAATGCGGCTGCCAACTTTCGCCAAGCCGAGGATCATTTCTTGCGCAGAACTTCATGCGCGTCATATCGCCCTGCCTCGCGGATGTCTTGATGAGGTCATAGAACTTCTGCGCTCCCACAGCATCGTGGTCGAGGTCGAAGATCGCCGGAATAATGGACAGCCCCTTTCGGTTCACTTTTTGGGGAATCTTAGTGAACCACAAACTGCCGCACTGGAAGCGCTCAATCGCCACGACTTTGGCGTGCTGGCCGCAACAACGGCGTTCGGTAAGACCGTGGTTGCGGCCGCACTGATCGCAAAACGGGGATGCAACGTGCTTGTGCTTGTGCACCGCCGGGAACTTCTCGCTCAATGGATCGAGCGGCTCAGGATATTCCTTTCGGTTGACGCAGCAGACATTGGTGTAATCGGTGGAGGTAGACGTAAGCCTACTGGTCGGATCGACGTCGCATTGATCCAGAGCCTCGTCCGCAAGGGTGAAGTATCGGATCTGGTCGCCGAGTATGGTTACCTCATCGTCGACGAATGCCACCATTTATCAGCCGCGAGTTTCGAGCTTGTCGCGCGCCGCGCCAAGGCCCACTTTATTCTCGGTCTTTCAGCCACCGTCGCTCGCAAGGACGGACACCATCCGATCATCTTCATGCAGTGCGGGCCGGTTCGGCATAAGGTTGACGTCAGGTCTCAGACTGCACGGCGCCATTTTGAGCATCGAGTGCGGTTGCGCACAACCGGCTTCAGTCTCCCTCCGCAGATGGACCCGAACCGTCCGACGATGCCGGCTATTTACGCGGCGCTCGGGCAGGACGAGGATCGCAATGCCTTGATCTTCGATGAGGTGCTGGAGGCATTGGAGGCGGGACGATCCCCACTTGTGCTGACGGAGCGCCGCGATCACCTTGAGCTATTGCAAGCGCGTTTCAGGAAGTTTGTCAGAAATCTCGTTGTTATGCGAGGCGGCATGGCCGCCGCCGAGCGCCGCGAAGCCGTAACTGCGATGCGCGTGGCCGAGGGTGAGGAAAGACTTATTCTGGCGACGGGCCGCTACCTTGGCGAAGGCTTCGACGATGCGCGGCTTGACACCTTATTCCTGACGATGCCGATTTCGTGGAAGGGCACGCTCACACAATATGTCGGTCGTCTCCACCGCGATCATCACAGCAAGAAGGAAGTGATTGTCTACGACTACGTTGACGCGGCAGTTCCTGTGTTGGCCAGAATGGCGGCAAAGCGGCAAGCGGGCTACAAGGCGTTAGGATACTTGCTGAAGTGACTTATCAATCTGCTCCACATAACCTCCGATTATGTGCCATTCGCAATTTATGAAATGCCAGAATAACCGATACGAAAAGTCACGAGATTGCAATTACACCGGCATCCGGCGTTACGGCGAATAACCGTTCGACATCGGATTTGCGCCGTTCCAATACGTGGCGCTGATTGATGTAGCCCTTGTCGGTGATCTCATCGGCATCGATAGACGGTGGTTCGGTCAGAAAAAGCACCCGCCCAATGCGCGTGCTCGTGCCGGGCTGCTCGGTATTCCAACCTGCAATCGAGCGGACGACATGTTCCCGCACGAGCGGATGGTGGGCGAGATCGGCAGAATTCGCAGGTGCCCCGGTTCCGGCCAACGTTTGACAGGCCGCTGTGTTGAGCCAAGCGAGAATGCCGACATATTCACGATCCGCGCCCGCAATGATCGCATCCTGCAACACGGGAGAGCAGGCCGAAAGCACACCGATGCGCAGTGATCCGACATAAACCCAGGTTCCGGTCGTTAGCTTAAAATCCTCAGCGAGCCGGCCGTCAAATATTAATCCCTTTGCAGGATCGGCAGGATCGGCGAAGCGTACCGCATCACCTGGTCGGTAATAGCCTTCTTCATCGAAGGCCTGCGCAGTAAGATCGGGGCGTTTCCAATAGCCGGGGGTTACATTTGGCCCCCGTACGCGTATTTCTTTCTTGGCTTCCGATGGCACAAGCTTCAATTCCACACCAGGTGCAGGCACACCGATCACCCCGGCACGGTCAATAAGAAAATGCGCGGCAGCGGATAATGGTGCGGTTTCCGTTGTACCCCACGACGAGGTCATCGGAATGCGCTCGCCGGTCACGCGCGCCGATGTCGCTTCAAGTCGTGTCCAAATGTCTTGCGGCAGCGCTGCGGCGGCATAGAAGATCAAGCGCAATCGGGAAAAGAACGTGCGTGCCAAGGTCTCGTCCTGTTCGAGGTGCGGTAAAAGCGATGCGTAGCCTGCCGGCACATTGAAATAGATGGTCGGGGAAATTTCCGACAGGTTACGGACGGTTTCGCCGACGAGCGCCGGCACCGGCTTGCCGGCGTCAATGTAAAGCGTGCCGGCGTTTCGCAGCACCATGTTGAAGTTGTGATTGCCGCCGAAAGTGTGGTTCCACGGCAACCAATCCACCAGCACGAGCGGCTGATCCGCGAGAAATGGCCAGATCTGCGCGATCTGCTGCTGGTTCGCTGTGAGCATGAGGTGGGTGTTGATCACGCCTTTGGGCAAACCGGTCGAGCCCGATGTGAACAGGAATTTAGCAATGGTTTCGGGACGAATGGCAGCAACTGCCGACTCGACCGATTGCGTCGGGCGCGCGGTCATAAGCTGTTCTAGCAGCGTGACGCGATCGAGATTTCTGCTGTTCGTGCTTGCGACGATTTCTGCCTTGGAACAATCGAGCGCGGCGAGCGCCTTGGCGAAGGGTCCAGTATCTGCCACGTAAATGAGACCCGGCGTGAGCAGCTCATGGATGTACTTGAGCTTGCCGTAGTCCTGGCTCTGCAACGAATAGGCAACAGAAATGGGTGCGACCGGAACGCCGGCGGTAAGGCCCGCGAGCATCAGCAAAGCGTGCTCAATCGAATTGCCAGAGAGAATCATCACGGGGCGCTCGGCGGATAGCCCGCGCTCGATAAAAGAGGCCGCGATGGCATCAATCAGCCGGCGCGCCTCTTCGTAACTGATTGTCCGCCAACCAGTTGCGTTTCGTTCGGCGAGAAAGATGCGGGTGGGCGCGGCTTCGACGGCGGCGCGAAAAACCTTCACCAGATTTGTTTCAAAGGGATCCAGCGCGGTTTTCGATTGCAGCAGGATCGTCCCGTCCGCAGTCTTGATCTGCTCAATGACCGTCGGCGCGTAGGATATCGGCCGGATTGGCGCATCCACCGATGATGCCGGAATGCGCGCGGGCTGCGGCTGGATCACCATGGACCTCTCCCTACGGGACCGATCGTAAAATCGGTAACTAATCTTTATAGCTGTTTTATGGCCTTAACGTTTGGTGTCGGATACGCGCAGGACGATGGCCATGGCAGAATCGCCCGCCGCGCAGCCACCGAACAGGCCGATCCCGCCGCCACGCAGCACAAGCTCTTCGATCATTTCGATGATGCTGCGCAAGCCGGTGGGGCCTTGCGGGTGCCCCCAGATCAACGAGCAGCCATAATTGTTCATCTTATCCAGCGGGAATCCTGTCTCCTTAGAGAATGCAATATCGTTGACTGCGAATGGATTGTGCGACTTGACCGTATCAACGTCGGCAATTTCAAGCTTGGCCGCCGCAAGCGCGGAACGGCAAGCCGGAGCAACCGCCATCGGCATATGGCCTCTTTCGGTGCGCGCCATGCCGAACCCCAAAATCTCGATTGCAATGTCCTCATTTATAGCTGTTGCGCGCGCGCGTTCGCGGGTCGTCACGATCATGCCGGCGTTGCCGTCGGCAGGATGAGTTTGACTGCCGAACGTGACCGTTCCATCGGGCTTGACCGGCTTGAGTTTTTCGAGCGCCGCAGCGGAAGTGGGGAAGATACCCTCGTCGGCCGACAACATGCCCGTTTGTTTGCGGAAGCCGCTGTCCGTGATGGGGACGTCGACCATATAGCGGCGCTGGAACGCGCGATCGTCCGCTAAAGCGTCCTGATATTGTTCGTACCGCCGCAGTACGACCTCATGCTGCGCTTGAGTGCTGATTTGGTAGCGGCGCGCCACATTTTCCGCCGTGTCCACCATGGCGTTCTTGGCGTGCGGATCATTACTGAAGTTATCCAGGGTCCACGATTCGGTGATGCCTTGGCCGCCGGGAGCCGTGGGATCCGGGTAATAAACCACAGGACCATTCGACATGCGGTCCGCTGCGATCACGAGCGAGCAAGCCGCGGTGCCGGCGCCGACTTCTTGTGCGGCCATTTGCAGCGCACGCACGCTGGTCGCGCAGGCCTGTTGCACGGTTGGACCGGTGATATTTTTCAGGCCCATCATGCCGGTCACCCAGGGTAATCCGAAGAAGCTGCTTTTTTGCGGATTGGTGATGCCGAGAATGGCGTGATCGATTGACTCCAGCGGGAATTTTCTCGTCTCAAGCGCTTGCTTCCCCACGCGCGCGGCCAGTTTGAGGCTATGCATGTGGGCGAGCGATCCCTGCCATTTGGCAAACGGCGTCGACCAATAAACGCCATAGGGAATAAAGGCTCCGGTCATGTGCAAAACCTCTTACGCGCGCCGCGACGCATCCCATTGGCCAAAGCTCGATCCCGCGAGCGCCAACCGCTCTAGCAGCGGCGCGGAAATCCAGTGTTGCGGATCGAGCGTTCGCTGAAATTCCAGGATGCGTTCATAAATCACTTTAAGCCCGATCGTATCGGCGTAGAACATCGGACCGCCACGATAGCGTGGAAAGCCATAGCCAGAGGTATAGACCACGTCGATGTCACTGGCGCGCAAAGCAATTCCCTCTTCGAGCAGGCGCGCGCCTTCGTTGATCATGGCGTAGAAGCAGCGCTCCTGGATCTGCTGCTGGTTTGGCGGGCGGCGTTCGACACCCAGGCGCTTGCCCTCGGCCCAAAACATTTCGACGGTTTCCGGATCGGGCGTGCGTTTACGCCCGGGATTGTCGTAGCGATAGAACCCACGGTCTGTCTTTTGCCCGAGCCAGCCGCGTTCGGTGAGCATTGCGGAACAGCGATAGAATGTCGGATCGTTCGGCAAGAGATGTTTGCGCTCGACGCGGGTCAAATGACCGATGTCCACTCCGGCCATGTCGAAGACCGCGAGGATGCCCATGGCCATGCCGAATTCCTCAAGCGCGGAATCGACCTGCTCGGGTGTCGCGCCTTCCAGCACGCAATGCTCGGCCTCGCGCGCATAAGGATCCATCATGCGGTTTCCGATGAACCCATAGCAGATCTTGGCGACCACGCCGGTCTTCTTGATTTGCCTGGCCACTTCCATCGCTGTTATCAGCGCTTCGGGCGACGTGTTCCGCGCTTGCACGATTTCCAACAGCGGCATGACGTTCGCCGGGCTGAAGAAATGCAAACCAATCACGTCCTGCGGCCGCTGCGTCACCGCGGCGATCTCATCGATATCAAGCGTGGACGTATTGGTGCCGAGAACGGCGCCGGGGCGCGCAATGCCGTCAAGCTTGTGAAAGATATCTTTCTTGAGCGCCATGTTTTCAAACACAGCCTCGATCACCAGATCGGCATTGGCTAGCGCTGCGTAATCCAAAGTCGGCGCGATCGCCGCCATGCGCTTCTCAAGTTGCTCCGGCGTGAGGCTGCCGCGTGAAACCGAGCGCTCATAATTTTTGCGAATCGCGGCAATGCCGCGGTCGAGATGAGCCTGTGACGTATCGACAATGGTCACGGAAATATTTGCATTGGCAAAGCACATTGCGATCCCGCCGCCCATCGTGCCGGCGCCGACAATGCCAACGCGCGCGATTTGCCGGGGTTTCACCGCAGGCGACATGGCTGGGATCTTGCGCGCTTCCCGTTCTGCAAAGAACAGATGCCGCAGCGCGCGCGCTTCCGTGGCCTGCACCAGACGCCGGGATTGCTCAATCTCGACTTTCAAGCCGTCGGCAAACGGCAGATCGACCGCGGCCTTAACTGCGTCCAATAAGGCAAGCGGAGATTGCCGATTGCGCATGGTCTTCGCCACTTGCACACGCTTCTCTTGCAGGATTGCCGCGGCCTTTTCCGCCTCTTGAATGGGTTGCTCCCGCGTACGGTGAGGTCCGGCGCCGCGCGCAATCAAGTCACGCGCAAAAACGATTGCGCCTTCGATTACGTCACCGGAGATCACCGCATCGGCCAAGCCAAGTTCGCGCGCCGTTTCGGCTGCGAGCGGTTTGCCCGAAAGCATCATGTCCAACGCACGATCGAGTGGAATGAGACGCGGCAAGCGCTGCGTGCCGCCTGCGCCGGGAATGATGCCGAGCGACAATTCGGGCAGGCCGAAGCGCGCATCCTGCTGAGCTACGCGATAATGACAGGCGAGCGCGAGTTCGGTTCCGGCGCCTAAGGCAGTGCCGTGCACAGCCGCGACGACAGGCCACGGACTATCCTCGATCAGTTGCAACACTTCGTGGAAGCCCGGCGGACGGATGCCGGTATCGAACTCCTTTATATCGGCGCCCGCCACAAAGGTTTTTCCTGCGCAAGCAAGCACGACTGCCGCAAGGTCCGACCGATTCTTCAATTCAGCGAAGGTCTTGTTGAGCCCTGCCCGAACGGCATGGTCCATGGCGTTGACGGGGGGATTATCGATCTTGACCACCGCAACGTTGTCGGCAATGGCGCAGGTGACAGTTTCGCTCTTCATTAAATCCCAACCCGCTGCTCGTCTCTTGTAACGTCGCCAATTTTGTAATATCGTATAATTATTATATATCATAAATGCAAACGCGCAAAAGTGCGAGATGAATATTGGTGGGCGGATCGCCAACAACGATCGTTCACTCCGGAAGGACGAAATCGGCAATGCCGCCGCCGGATTGTTGAATCGGGAACACGATGTTCAGAATCTGTGCAATAATTTCAAAACAAGGCCAGTGAAATTGACCGCGCAATGCGTCAGGATCCACAAACCAAACGAGGGAGGATAATATGGGAACCCTAAGAAGCTTCTATCTTGCTGTCGGAGCTTTGTGCGCGACGGTTTTATCGCCGATGGCGCCGTCCGTGGCGCAAGAACTCACAATTGGCGTCTCCATCTCGACCACGGGACAAGGCGCCGCACTCGGTATTCCTGAGCGTAACACCATAACGTTGTTTCCCGAACAGATCGCGGGTGTGAAGATCAAGGTGATCCAGCTCGACGATGCGGGCGATCCAACCGCCGCGACGACCAATGCGCGCCGGCTGATCACGGAAGATAAGGTCGATGTCCTCGTCGGATCGTCGATCACGCCAGCGTCGATTGCGATCGCGAATGTAGCGTTCGAGGCTGGCGTGCCGCATTTCGCGCTCGCGCCGATGCCCGTTGCCCCGGGCAAGGAGAAATGGACCGTTGTCCTGCCGCAGCCGGTCGGACTGATGGCGAAAGCGCTTTTCGATCATATGAAGAACAACAAAGTAAAGACCGTTGGATTGATCGGCTTCTCCGACTCCTGGGGCGATCTTTGGGTTAAATCATTCAAGGATATCGCCGAACCCATGGGATTGCAGATGGTGGCGGATGAGCGCTACGCGCGCGCCGATACTTCGGTCGCCGGCCAAGCGCTCAAGCTCATGTCGCTCAATCCCGATGCGGTGCTGGTCGCGGGCTCAGGCACCGCAGCAGCGCTGCCGCAGATCGCCCTGCGCGAGCGTGGATACAAGGGGCCAATTTATCAGACACACGGCGCGGTCACGAAGGATTTCATCAAAATCGCAGGCAAAGCGGCCGAAGGCAGCATCTTGGCATCCGGTCCGGTGGTGGCTGCCGAGCTCCAACCGGCTTCGGCTCTGACCAAGGCGCCGGGCGTTGCCTACGTAACCGCCTACGAAGCCAAATATGGCAAGGACACGCGCACGCAGTTCGGCGCGCATATGTGGGATGTTCTTCAGATTCTCAATCGGGTGGTGCCGGTGGCGATCAAGAAAGCCAAGCCGGGCACGCCGGAATTTCGCGACACGATCCGCGCTGCGCTCGAAACCGAACGAGACATCGCAGCGAGCCAGGCCGTTTACAATTTTACGGCGGCCAACCGATACGGCGTTGATGACCGCGCGCGCATCCTGATTACCGTGACAAACGGCGAGTGGGAGGTCATTAAATAAGTTTGTCCGTGCGGCAATCCCATTGGCCACGAAGTCAAATTCGTGGCCAATAGTTTGTTAGATAGGGGCGCTATTCATTGATACCCAGATAGCTGCCAGCGATGCGCGCGTCGCCGATCAACTCGCTCGCCTGGCCCTGGAGCGTGAACAATCCCAGTTCCATCACGTAGGCGCGGTCCGCAATTCGCAACGCAGCTTGCGCATTTTGCTCGACCAACAGGACCGAGACGCCCGAGTTACGAAGATCGATGACGATACGGAAAATCTCGGCCACGATTTTTGGCGCGAGGCCGAGGCTCGGTTCGTCAAGCATGAGCAAACGAGGACTGCTCATGAGCGCGCGGCCCATGGCCAGCATCTGACGTTCGCCACCAGACAATGTGCCGGCCAATTGACGACGACGCTCACTGAGTCGCGGAAAGCGCCCAAACACATTGCCCAGGCTGCGGCGGCGTTTTTCTGCGGAAACGCGATAGCCGCCGAGCAGAAGATTATCTTCGACCGTCATCGACGCAAACAATTCGCGTTTTTCGGGGACTAAACACAGGCCGAGTTCGACGCGCCGCTCCACATCAAGCCGCGCGATATCGTCGCCGGAAAATCGCACCTGTCCCGTGGCCGGCAACACGCCCATGAGCGCGTTCAGAAGCGTGCTCTTGCCAGCGCCATTGGCGCCGATCACCGTCACGATCTCTCTGTCATCGATATGCAGTGTAATGTTGTGCACCGCCTCAACCGTTCCATAGGCGATGGAATAATTATCGATATCGAACAGCGGGGCGCTCACGGCTCAGTTCCCAAATAGGCCGCGAGCACGGCCGGATTCGTCTTGATAGCCGCCGGGGTATCTTGGGCAATCTTTGCGCCAAGGTCGAGTACGACAATCTGATCTGCTAACTTCATGACAAAGCTCATGTCGTGCTCGACAAGGAGCAAGGTCATTCCTTCCGTGCGCAGTTGCCGCAGCAGATCGGCGAGCAAGCGCTTCTCGAATTGCCGTAGCCCGGCCGCCGGCTCGTCAAGCAGTAGAAGTCGCGGATCAAGGCACAATGCGCGGGCGATTTCGACAATGCGTTGCTGACCGAGAGGCAAGCTACCGGCTGGTTTATACATATGCTCGGACAGGCCAACGCGCGCTATTTGCCGACTTGCCTCCGCAAGGAGTCCGGCTTCCTCGACGCGATCAAGGCACAGCATGCTTGCAATCACACCCGATTGGCCGCGCAAGTGGGCGCCTAGTGCGACATTATCGAGAACGCTCATCTCGGGGACAAGCTTGACATGCTGAAACGTGCGCGCAATGCCGCGTTGCGCGATATCGTGGGGTGTGTGATTGCCAATCGGTTCGTTGGCAAAGCACACAGTGCCGCTCGTCAAGTTCAAAACACCGGTGATCAGATTGAAAAGCGTGCTCTTGCCGGCGCCGTTCGGTCCGATCAGTGCGATGATCTCCTGAGGCTTGATGGAAAAGCTCACATCGTTGACAGCAACGATGCCGCCAAATCTTTTGCTCGCGGAATTTACCGATAACAAAGGCGACGATTGAGCGTCGTCAATAGTGCGGCGCGGCAGGGGCGGAATGTCGAGCGATGGCGCTATTGATGGACGAACGGGAAACAGCGCGGTGAGTCGCGACCAAAGCCCTTCGCGCGCAAAATGCAACGTGGCGACAAGCAGCATCCCGAATACGATCGGTTCCAACTGAACGTCGTTGCCGAACACCGCCGGCAGGATTCGCTGCAATTCATCTTTGAGTAGCGTGACAAGGCCTGCTCCAACAAGCGCGCCCCAGACGTGGCCTGCGCCGCCAAGGGTGGCCATCAGCAGATATTCGATCCCGGCTCCCAGGCTAAACGGCGTGGGGTTCACGCTCCGCTGTAGATGGGCATAGAGCCATCCTGAAAGTCCAGCCAGCATTGCCGCATAAACAAAGACGATAAGCTTTATGGACATGCGGTCGACGCCAAGCGATTCAGCCGCAATGCCGCCGCCACGGAGCGCGCGAATAGCGCGCCCCATGCGCGAGGACAGGAGATTGGATGTGCCGACTCCCGCGAGTAGCACGCAGGCCAAAATGACCCAATACATCGCTTTGGGGTCAATCAGGCTCCATGATCCGATCGAAAGCGGAAGAATGTCGCTCACGCCGTCGTGGCGACCGAGCATGTCAATGTTGCCGAACAAGAAATAGAAACCGATTCCCCAGGCAATGGTGCCGAGCGGCAGATAATGGCCGGAGAGCCGCACGGTGATTAGTCCAAGCACAACCGCGGCTATGCCGGTGACCAGAAGCGCGATCGGAAGGCTGAGCCAGGGCGAAAGCCCATATACGGTCGTGAGCACAGCCGTCGAATAGGCGCCGAAACCGCAAAATGTAGCCTGCCCAAATGACGTCATGCCGCCAACGCCGGTGAGCAAAACAAGTCCGATCACCACCAGCGACGCAAGCCCAATATTGTTGAGCAAGGTGATCCAAAATGGCGGCAACCCGGGAATGACCGGAAGCGCCGCAAGCACGAGCGCAAAAACCGGAAGGATGCGGTGCGCACGCATGCCCTATTCATCCTCCTCGACCTGCGGCGCGTAGAGCGAGCGCCACAGCAAGACTGGGACGATTAGCATGAAAACGATGACTTCTTTGTAGTTGCTCGCGTGAAACGAAGCGAAGGCTTCGATGATACCAACCGCGACCGCCGCAACGGCCGTAATGGGATAACTGGCAAGCGCACCAAAGATCGCGGCGACAAAGCCTTTTAGCCCAATCAGAAAGCCCGTGTCATAATAGATCGTGGTCACCGGCACGATCAGAATGCCGGAAATTGCGCCAAGGAATGAGGAGAGCGCAAAAGCAATCTGTCCGGAACCCGCGACTGAGATACCCACCAGGCGCGCTCCGAGCCGATTGGCCGCGGTGGCCCGCAGCGCCTTGCCACGAAGCGTCCGATCAAAAAAGAGATAGAGCGCGCCGGTCAGCGCCAACGTAACCGCGTAAACAGCGATTGTCTGGCCGGTGAACGGAAGTTGGCCGAGCGCAAATGAAACATCGGTGAGCGTCGGCGCGCGCAGGCCCTCGGCGCCAAAGAACACCAATCCAATCCCCACCATGGAGAGATGGACGCCGACGGCGGCAATGAGCAATGTCAGAACCGATGCGTTTGCCAAAGGTTGGAAGGCAATTCGATAAAGATAAGGTCCCATAGGGACCACGATTGCGAGCGTGAGAACAAGATTGAGCCAGATCGACTGGTTCGGTCGGGTAAACGTTTGAACGAGGATGAGCACGATGATCGGCAATGCAATGCCTCCGGCAAACTCGCGGAAGCATGCTTGCCATGTCAGAAGATGGCGCTTCCTCCACAACTCAATGACGCAAGAAACGACTCCGAAGACGAGCAGAAGCCAAACGGTGCCCGGCATTTTTCCGGCGCATAGAAGCGCGAACGTCAGACCGCCATAGGCGACAAACTCTCCCTGAGGGATGAAAATGATGCGCGTGACGGTAAAAACGAGGACGAGCGCAAAGCCGAGCAGCGCGTAAATCGCGCCATTCGTCAGACCGTCTTGCAAGAGAAAAAGCAGGATGCGTCCATCCATAAGCAATCACTTCCCGATCGATTGCGATAAGCGGCCGGAGAGGTGTAAGCACAAGAATACTGAGATTGCCACGCTCCCCCGGAATTCTGACTTATTTTTATATATGAAATATAACTATTATGGACTATAAACTCAACAAAGCGATCAAGTCCATCGATCCACGGAAAAAGCGACTGAACTGACGATGCGAGCAACGCAACGACGAGTCGCAACCCGCGCCGGTCATACGCCAAGCCCCAGTGCTGGGCAATTGGATTTTGGCCCCCTCCCCAAGCTTACCGGTTATGTGGTGCGCCAGGCGCAGCTTGCCGTCTTTGACGATTTCATCAGAACTTTTGCACCGATTGGTCTACGGCCAGCACAGTTCAGCGCGCTCATGCTGATCTATAGGAATCCCGGCCGTAAACAATCCGAGATTGCGGCCGCACTCGGCATCAAGCAAGCGAACTTCGTTGCGCTGATGGACGATCTCGATCAACGCCACCTGACACGTCGCGTACGATCGGCAGCGGACCGGCGATCGCACGCATTGACGCTAACAACCAAAGGAAAGGTGTTGCTGCAAAAGGCTCTTGGTGTTCTGGAAATGCACGAGCAGCGTTTTGTGTCACGACTTGGTTCGAGTGACCACGCACGTTTGCTTGAACTGCTAGTAAAACTCAAATGAGATTCCTTTGCTACGTCACCAGCGCAGCATCCATGTCTGAAATCGGTACCTATGGACTTGGCGTCTTCCATAAATGATGACCGCCTTGTATCCCTAAATGGAAGCAGTAGCGTGCCGAGATCCTTGCATAGTTGGCTGGATTTTCGGGTCTCTGGCTGGCTCATTCTCCGCATCGCGCAAACATAAACTTTGGGCTCGCTAACTACCCCGTAGAGAATTGGCGCCCAGAATCTCCGATACTGGCCAAAATCGGCCTGCATACCCCCGCCGGAGAACGCACGTAACAGGCCTAACGGCCCGAATTATCGGCGCGGCATTGTCAGGTTAGAGAGGTTGCTCTGGTCTGACGAGGGGCATAACGCTCACTGATGGGAACAATCAGCTACCGTGGTTTTCGCTTTCCGCCGTCGATCATCCAGCACGCGATTTGGCTATACGTCCGTTTTGGCTTGAGCCTTCGTAATGTCGAAGATTTGCTAGCCGAACGCGGTATCGAGGTGACCTACGAGACAGTCCGATGTTGGGTCGAGCGCTTCGGGCCGGCATTTGCCAAGGTCCTTCGCGGGCGCCGACCAAGGCCCCATTCCACCTGGCATCTGGATGAGATGTACCTTCGTATCGATGGGCGTTGGGTGTACTTGTGGCGCGCGGTCGATGCCGAAGGGGAAGTCCTTGACGTCCTGG
>Ga0315281_10000517_pt1 | contig 53644 bp, 52 predicted proteins | sample YL17G07_0_MG_FD_204540 | JGI IMG/M metagenome (GOLD analysis project Ga0315281, IMG submission 204540) | Sediment microbial communities from Yellowstone Lake, YNP, Wyoming, USA - YL17G07_0 | ecosystem: Environmental > Aquatic > Freshwater > Lake > Sediment | place: USA: Wyoming | collected...
GGCTCCAGATTCTGCTCCCTTTTCGACGTACATCATAACCTCCAGTTTAACAACGATGACCTCAGAATCAGCTTGCTGCTCATACGTCTACGTCGCGTCCAACTAGACGTTTAACCATTTTCGAAACACAACCTAGTTCAAACTCTAACAGAAAAATATTCAAGGAAACTCAGAAAAAAGAGAGGGATTGTATAGGCCTGATCAGCAGTCGTTCTCTTCGTCTAGGTCAGGGCCATGTGTCCTTTCATTGAACCGTTGAAACCAGTCAGAAGTGTTCAGGCCATGCGTTCTGGCGAGGCATGGCGACTCAGATGGAAAGACATTGACCCGGAGCATGGAATAGTCACGGTTAACAATCCAGAAAAGAACGGCCTTCCAAGACAGTTCAAAGTAACCTCTAAGCTAATCGCAATGCTGAACAGTCTGCCCAAAGTCAACGAGAAAATCTGGAACGGCAACATTCATTGCTGGACCAGCAACTTCATCGCACAGAGAAACCGCATAAGCCGAAAACTCCAGAATCCAAGAATAAAAGACATACTTCCACACGCTGAGACACTTCTACGCGACCATGCTCTATCATAAAACGTTGAATCTGCTGAAAGTACAGGAGCAACTCGGACACAGAAGCATAAGCAACACGGTGATCTATACGCACTTAGTCAAATTTGACAGCGATGAATACACTCACCACGTAGCCAAGACGATAGAGGAAGCTGGAAGACTTGTTGACGCTGGATTCGAGTATGTGTGCGACTATAGCTCTGAGGGAAAACTGTTCAGGAAGAGGAAGTAGAAAAGTGAACTATTCGTTCCAGAAATCAGGCTTTCGTGCAAAGCTATCATTTATAGAACTGTTCATTCAAGAAAGGAATATTAGCATAGGTCAAGTGTATCAGAAGCTCATAAGATCAATCATAATGATTCTCGGAGAAAAGCATGGACATGGCAGAAGTGCTTCCCAGTTTGGGTTTTCCAACGGAGATAATCACCGAAGGGTCTGCTAAGCTCTTGGTGCCGAAGCTTCAAGCTTTTAGGAAGTCTCCTTCAGACTACGCACCTTCAAAGGCTCCAGTATTCTACAACCCAGTAATGGAACTGAACCGGGACGTAGCAGTGCTGGCCCTGCAAGCCTATCAGAGAATGGTTGATCATCAGATCTCAGCATGTGAACCGCTGGCAAGCTGCGGCATCCGGGGTGTGAGGTTCGCAGTTGAGATTCAGGGCGTCAAAGTCGTCATGAACGACATCAGCAAGAAGGCAGTTCAAATCGCCCTACACAATGCTCACATGAATGGCGTCGCCGATAGAACCATCGTGGAGAATAAAGACGCCAACCTCCTACTGAGCGAACACGCCGTACCTCGCAGCAGATTCGACGCTATAGATTTGGACCCATTCGGTTCTCCCGTGCCATACGTTGATTCTGCAGTCCGAGCCCTCCGGGATCACGGTCTCTTAGCCCTGACGGCAACAGACATGGCGCCCCTGTGCGGCGTCCACCCAAAAGCCTGCATCAGAAAATACGGTGGAAAACCCCTGCGAACAGAATACTGCCACGAACTAGCTGCAAGACTCCTTGCCGGATGCCTGGCAACGGTGTCCGCAAAACATGAAATAGGCTTACAAGTGTTGTTCAGCCACAGTGCAGAACACTATGTCAGAGTGTACGCCGTTCTGGATTATGGAGCCAAAATGGCAGACCAAACCCTCAGCAACATGGGCTACGTGCTGCATTGCTTCAAGTGCTTCCACCGGGAAAGCCTCAAGGGACTATCTGGCTTAGGCCATGCTGAAAAATGCCCTGAATGCAATTCGAAGCTTAGCGTAGGCGGACCCTTATGGCTGGGAAAAATGCTTGACAAGAACTTCTGCCAACTGATGGAAGAAGAGGCAAAATGCAAGAAGTTGGGAAAAAATGAAAAGATACAAAAAATCTTGGCCCTCGCGAAGAACGAAGCCGACGCGCCTATAGGGTACTACGTTGTTGACAGACTCTGCGACGCGCTGAATCTACCAGTTCCATCTGTAAAGAGCGTGGCAGAAATTCTCAGAAAAGAAGGCTTTCAATCATGCTTGACCCATTTCAGCCCAAAAGGAATAAGATCAAACGCCTCGGCAACGAAGATGAAGGAACTCGTCAATAAAGTAGTGAAAGACTAGTCGGCAACGTGCCCCAGAGAATGCTACTCGTCACCGCAGTTTCTTGGAACCAAAAAAACGATGATGAAGGCAAGAATATGTCGCCATGGTCATCGATTGAATAAGAAATCGAATCATTTGCTATACTTGACACAGCAGGCGTCCGAGGGGGAGAAATGGACCTGCGCTCGAGCGAGCCAGCCGATCAGGCGCTGCCAACGTCGGTACCATACTATTCTTCTTCTGACTCTTCCTCATCATTCGATTCTGATTCTTCATCCCAATCCTCTTCTTCTATCATGGCTCTTTCACCACCTTCTCACAAGCGAGGCTTGTGTGAAGCCAACTAGCCTTAAGCTTTCTGGAGACGAAATATTCATTGAGAATAAACATTCAGCGAGAACATTTCAGGCGACAAATCAAGAAGAACAATATCGTAACCAAGCTTTGCAAGCTCTGTCGCATATCTTCATGGGCCGCCGCCCACGCCCAAGATCAAACCTTTCTCCCTAGGAAGATGCTTCCGAATGAAATGCACCGTCGTGTCAAATTCCAGCTTATAACAAGAATCATTGACGAGTCTCCTCCATTCACTAGCGCCTTGTTTGGAATAGTATTCCTTAACGAGCCCTTCGGTCATGAAAACAGGTTTGCGCACTATCGTTGCTAGAGCGCGCGCGGCATCAACAAAACACAGACACACTAGCATTCCAGCCTAAACACTAAAAGTATGCCACTCATGCCCATGCCACCATGCAAGATTGCTCGTGTGGATTGTAGGCACTAACCTATCAGACCTATAAGAAACAATGGACATAGATAGACCCGGTAAGAACATGCCAAAGAAAAGACCACAAGCAGGACTCAAGAAGAAGAAACGTTAAGAAACATAATCAACCCGCGTGCGCTACGCTGAATTACTTTCTAAGCCATCGAATCTGATGCAGGCAGAATGGATAAAATGAATAGAAACTGCCAGATGAGGATGATCATGGAAGATTGTTTCATAAACCTTTTATCGGAACAAGTTGAATTAGAGCATAGAGAAGGGAGTTGAAATGCAAGGGAAACCCGCTTCTATAATACTGCTATTTTTACTCTTGGTGAGCGCCTTAGTATTGGCACATAACGTTCAACCAGTCAAGGCAAGCGGAACAATCACCATCAATGCGGATGGCTCAATAAATCCGCCAACAGCACCGATTTCAACCTTAGACAATGTGACGTACACGTTGGTAGATAATATTATTATTATTGGCGAGCTACCATATGGTAGCCTTGGAATTATCGTAGAAAGAGACAACATAATAATCGATGGAGACGGATACATGGTTCAGGGCTCAGGAACCACTGGCTATGGGTTCTATTGCCATAACACAAATAATGTGACAATCAAACGGACAAACGTCAACGGATGGGACCAGACTGCAATACGTTTCGACAATGCCAACAACACAACAATCATTGACAACATAGCATGTAACAACGACGGCAATGGTATTGTTTCAGATGGCGGCCAGTTTAACAAGATTCTCAACAATAATGTAAGCTACAATGGACGGATGGGAATAGGCGCCGCGCATAATAGGAAGCTCACCATCCAGTTGAATACAATAGAGAACAATGGGGACGGTATACAGTATGGTGCTACTGAGAGTGCTATACTTCAAAATGTTATATCTAATAACTATGGGGATGGCATTTTGTTTTTTGGCGAGAGCGACACTATTGGTTCTTTTAACAAAATAGCCTTAAATGTCATAGAAGGAAACCAATTAGGTCTAGAGTTCTTGGCTCTGCTCTCTCCTGCCAATGATCTCTTATACCACAATAACGTGACAAACAACATACAGCAATTTGTGATTGATGAATCAGGGGGTACGTGGGTAAATACGTGGAACAAAGGTTATCCTTCAGGTGGCAACTACTGGAGCGACTACGCTGGCGAGGATTTGTACTGTGGCCCTTATCAGAATGAGACTGGCAGCGACGGAATAGGTGACACTCCATACGTCCTCGATGTCAATAACGTGGACCATTACCCGCTTATGAACCCATACATAGAAACCCACGACGTTGCAGTGACGCGTGTTCTTGCTGCCCCGAGTGTTGTATGTCAAGGTTATGGTTGTGAAATAATGGTCAGCGTCGCTAATACTGGTGACTTCGTTGAAACGTTTAACGTCACAGTGTATGCTAACATGACAGACACTGGCAACGTCACGACTATCCGCACATTTCCAAATGTCACGTTGGACAGTCTTGACCCGATGTTACCAATTTTCATGTGGAACACGTCGGGTTTTGACATTGGAAACTACACGATAAGCGCTTATGCAATGCCTGTCCAAGGTGAAATGAACATAGCTGACAATACTTTTGTGGACGGAACAGTGGAGATAATCCAAGGAATGACGGGCGGCAGCGGAGGCAGAATGCCCTACATGAATTAACGCGCACCGTCCATAACCCCCTCTTTTTTGGATTCAAGAAGAGTAAGCAAAATCAGAGAATGATTTTTGCCTGCATCAGGAATCCGCATGTTTTGATCAGATGGGCAAGCTTCTCTGAATCCGAGCGTATGCGCACGCTAGGTAAGTTTGTTTTGCCCCGAAAGGCAGGTGGCAGCTGAAGGTCTCCATGAATAGCGGATAATTGTATTTCACGAAGGTTCGCTTGATTCTCTCTATTTCTTGTTGGTCAAGGATCTTCAGCTTTTCAACTGCGTGTTTCTAGCGCGCGCTCTAGATTCTGGAAACATCCAGAAGGTTGACAAACGTAAAGTCTGTATACAAAAGCATCAACTAAACTCGCAAAAAAGGAGGTAACAAATAGTTCGCGGTCGCTCCATTCTACTCGAATTTTGATCTGACATCTTCAAGGACACTCACTGGCATTATTCTAAGCGTTCCCATTTTCATCATTGGTCGGAAGAAATCCACAATTTTCCCATAGTCGTTTGACTCGATTATGAAGAATAATACATGTTCCGGCGGTGCAATATAGCTGCCGAGCACCTTAACCCCGCTCTTCTCAGCATGAGCCTTTGAATTCACTATGCTGACTGTTTTCTTCACCAACTCCGGATTATCGCTTGGGCATAATTCCGGCGGATGCTCATGAGTCACCACAAATAGCACCGTTTTTCACCTCCCTTTCACTTCGTTATGCGCGTCTATGTCTGTATGATATTTTGAGTTAATAAAGCAATAAAGAAGAAATTGCCTCAGAGTTTCTAGATGCGCGTTCTGTTCCTTTAATAGTTAAGGGTTGCTTTTTGGCTTGTTCAGATGATAAATCGATTTTGCGAAATACAGTGCGATTGGGTCTAAACGTTTGCTTATTGTGTTGTCCCGCTCCTTGGCCAAGTTGAACAAGTCTTGGAGGCGCCAAAAGAGCTCAATTCTGACTCCGAATCAAAATTAAGAATTATCACCTTTTGGACAATTTTCGAGACAAACCAGCGCGTGCGCTAACACCTAGAACGTTGACAAGTGTAAAGTCTGTATACGAAAGCATCAACGAAACTCACAAAAAAGGAGGACTGGAGATGTCCCCCGTCCGAGCGTGAATACCTCACCCCGGCCACTATTTGTTGACCTCGGCCACTTTTTGATCATCAATTCCGCTTCCTCAGGAAGACCAATTCGTCTTTTTGACGCGCGCAAATCAACTTATTGAATTCAACGATACAAACCTCAATCAGTGACACACAAAATCAGTGCAGTTCGCTAAACAGTCAACTTGACACCATATCTAAAATGATGTACCTTCTTGCAGCGATGACAGCAGTTCTGATAGTGACAGTGGTTTATATTGTGAGTGAGAGAGTACACGCGCTAAGAAGGCCAAATCAAACTTCTTTATGATTCTGACCGCGCGCGATAAAAAAAAAGGGAACGATTCTTGGAACGTTCCCCCAGTCAAACCGTTCTTTTGCCGTACACTAGCTTAAATGTCTTTTTTGAATCTCTCTGTATACATCTGTATACAGGATTCAGACAAAGAATCATACATTATTCATTAAAAGAGCCTCAATTCACGATAAAACGATCACTGTAACAGTACCCCGAAAATCCGGCAAGTTCTATGGTCTGTATATTGTCTTTTTCAAAAACAGGGAAAATCCGACTTGTTACACGTTTGTTACACTTTTTTGTTACAAAAGCATGGTAAAAACCATTGTTTGTTAGTTAGCGCGCTTTAATTGTATAACTCGAACATTATTACGATGTTCCAAATATACTAATAAAGCAAGACCAGCGGCACAAGCTGCGCCAGCAAACGAACCCAAGAAGAACCATGGCGCGCTAATATGCTACAGATTCCAGAAGCACTCTTCTTAAGTAATAGCCCCCATCTGTTAACAGTTGTCATGGGGTCGGAGGCGCTGTCAAAATCGCAAAGGTGCTAGTCACATCTGCATGGCCATACCTAAACTTCACTCCGCATCTCGGCACGCTAGTCGGCTCTATATTGTCAGCAGACGTTTTCGCAAGATATTGCAGACTGAAGGGTGAAGAGGTCGTAATGGTAAGCGGCTCAGACGAGCATGGAACCCCCATCGAAGTGGAGGCCATCCGTCTGGGCATATCTCCGAAAACGTTGACAGACCGAAACCATGCCAAGGCTGTTGAGCTCTTTGCAAAGTGGGGAATGTCCTTCGACAATTATACAAGAACTGAGAGCTCAACGCACAAGGAATTCGTGCGAGACACCCTGACAAGAATATATGAGAACGGGTACATTTTCACCCAAGAAACCGAGATGCTCTATTGCGAGCATTGCGCCCGATTTCTGCCAGATAGATTTGTTGAAGGAAAATGTCCATACTGCAGCAAAGAGGGAGCCCGAGGAGACCAATGCGACGCCTGTGGAAGACTGCTAGAAACAACACTGCTCATAGAACCATACTGCGTCATCTGCAAGAGCAAGCCCGTTGCAAGGAAGACGAAGCATTGGTATTTCGACCTGCCGAAACTCTCGCAAGCACTAACGGACTATCTCAATAGTAACAGGCAGTTGTCAACCAGCACGAGAAACTTCAGTCTAAACCTGATAAAGGAAGGGCTCAGACCAAGAGCCGTAACAAGAGACGTCGAATGGGGCATCCCCGCGCCTTTCCCAGGATCAGAAGGCAAGACAATCTATGTTTGGGTTGAAGCTGTCTTGGGCTACGTGTCCGCCACGATAGAATATTTCAAGAACAAAACCACGCCTGAAAAATGGAAGGAATTCTGGTTCAACAAAGAGTCTAAGACATTCTACTTCATCGGGAAGGATAACATCCCATTCCACACCATAATTCTTCCAGCCTTGCTTCTGGCTTCGGGCGAAGACTACAATCTGCCATGGAACGTCTCAGCAACGGAATGGCTCCAATTCAAAGGCGAAAAACTCTCCAAGAGCCACCGCGTTGGAATATTCATAGACGAAGCCCTAGAGCTTTTTCCGGCGGATTATTGGCGCTACTTTCTGATGGCTTCCAGACCTGAAAACAAAGACTCAAGCTTCTCTTGGGAGCTGTTCGTCGAAAGAGTAAACGCAGACTTGAATGATACGCTGGGCAATTTCGTCCACAGGACCTTGACTTTCATAAACACGCAGTTTGGCGGCGAAGTTCCTGACCCAGAATCAATGAACGAAGATGCCAAGCACGTCCTAGATGAGCTTGAAGAAAAGGTGAAAGAAATAGCTGAAGAAATTGAAGATTGCAGGCTTCAAGTAGCCGTCAACACAGTCATAGCGATCAGCCGAATGGGAAACCAGTACCTCAACGAAAAAGAGCCCTGGAACCTGATCAAGAAGAAAAGAAGCGAAGCAGCCACGATATTCTACATCGCAACGCAAATTGTCAAAGCCCTAGCCGTAGTTTCTGCACCTTTCATTCCTTCCGCGGCAGAGGAGATCTGGAAAAGCCTCAGCCTGCCCGGCAGCGTGCACGAACAGAAATGGAACAAAGCCTCGTCACCAATACCGGCGCACCACAAAATAGCCAAACCGAAGCCCCTTTTCAGAAAAATCGAAGAAGACACGAAACAGCTGGATGAAAGGTTGGACAAAATCAGAACTGGGAAATCTGCACAGTCGTAGAAATCTGGCCGTGAGGAAAGTTGCAGGTGAAAATCGACCTTCACGTTCACAGCTGTTATTCCACCGATTCGCTCATTACACCAAAAGAACTCGTCTTCTATGCCAAGAATAATGGACTCGACGGAGTCGCCATCACCGATCATGACAGGCTTGACAGCGCGCTGAAAATAGCGAAAGAGGCCGAGTTTTTCATAATTCCAGGCATGGAGATCACGAGTTCAGACGGACACATTGTGGCGCTTAGAATCTCGGAACCCGTTCCCAAAGGGCTAGGTGCAGACGAGACCGTGGAAAGAATACATGAAGCAGGCGGCTTAGCAGTGGCCTGTCACCCGGTTGCCTTCTTCAAAGGAAGCTTGGGAAAACACACAAGTTCAAAGTTTGACGCTGTTGAGGTAATAAACGCCTCAGCATTCCCATTTGGTTTTTCAGTAAGAACTGCGAGAAGGCTTGCCTCAGACCTAGGGATCTCGCAAGTCGGAGGCACTGACGCCCATTATGGGCCGGAAATAGGCTGCGCCTACACGCTCATTGACTCTGAACTGGAAGTTGATCGAGTCATTAATGCTGTACGCGATGGAGAGTGTCAGCCTTTCGGAAAGGCTGTGCCTTGGAGGCTAAGGCTGAAGAAGGGGTTTCTCACGCTGAAGAAGAATTCAGGCTTCAAAAACGAGGAAAAAGAAGGTAGCTAGCAGTCTTCAAGTTGATAAAGGTCTAGTTCGATGCCGAGGTGCTTCTCTTGTCCCGAGCGAGATTCCATGTTGAAAAGCTGAGGTGCAATTGCCTCAAATCCGCTTGGGATTTGCGGAGTGTCAACTCCCGTCATGACTAGCGTAACTTTCAGCTTGCCATCCTGTTCCGGGTTCACTCTCGCACCCCAAATCACCAGGGCGTCATTGTCCATCATTTCCGTGACGATTTCGCCCACGCGGTTTGCCTCTTCGATTGTCATCTGATTATCGCCAGTGACATGGATCAGGGCCCCTGTTGCCCCAGCATAGTCCACATCCAACAACGGGCTTCGAAGAGCATTTCTCACTGCCTCCTCTGCGCGGTTTGGCGCGTCTGATTCGCCTACTCCCACAATCGCCATGCCGCCTCGCTTAACGATAGTCTTGAAGTCTGCAAAGTCAAGGTTGATAAGACTCGGCGCTGAAATCGTTTCGACAATGCCCTTGATCATTTTTGCTAGAACTTGGTCGGCAACCCTGAACGCCTCGCCTAAGGGAAGTTGAGGAACAAGATGCATAAGCTTATTGTTGTCGATCACCACAACCGTGTCGCACTGTCTGCGCATCTCTGCCAAAACGCTCGCAGCGTACTTCATCCTGCCCTTCTCGATGCGAAACGGCATGGTTACCACGCCCACCACTATCGCGCCTTTTCGTCTAGCCATTTCCGCAACGACTGGTGCGGCACCTGTGCCTGTGCCGCCGCCGAGGCCAGCAGTTAGAAAAACTATGTCGACTCCACAAAGCAGATCCTCAACAAATACTTTTGATTCTTCGATTGCCGCTTTTCCGAGTTTTGGGTCCCCGCCAACGCCAAAGCCTCTCGTGAGCTTTTCGCCTATGAGAATCTTCTGGTTGGCCTTCGAAGCGCGAAGGTGAACAGCATCGGTGTTGATTGCCACACATTCTATTCCTCTGGCCCCCATCTCAGCTAGCCTAGTTACGGTGTTACATCCTGCACCGCCAACGCCGATTACAAGTGTGCGGCAGTTGTCCGGTTGCCTAATCTCTTGGTTCATCGTGTTGTGCCAAGTGTACTTGACTGTGCTCTCTGAGCTTCTGGGCCTAGTCAACGTTCTTCCTCCGCCAAACCTCTTCGTTGATCAAATCGCGTATCGCCACACGAATCGCCTCTGCCCTGTTCGGATAGAACCTCTCGGTCACAAGCTGATCCAGCAACTTTATGTACGTCTCAGGAAGATATAGTGTAATCAACTTCATTGTTTCCCCCTCCGGGTAAGTTACACAGAAACTTGTGTAATGTTATATCTCATTATAACATGTGCCAGATATGCCCAAAACATGTTGATGCAAGCCCTTTTAAAGGTTGCGCCAGCATGGTTTCAGCTTTCTGTAAATTCCGTTCACCTGCCTGCTTAATGTTTTTATTGCTTGTTGAATCATTTAGGGTAAAGCGATGGAAGCAAATGCAGGTTTTCGTCAAGAGCTTCGGGTGTTCGACGAATCTAGCTGACGGCGAGGTCTTGGCCGGTTGCCTAGCCGCTGCCGGCTTTGATCTGGCAACCTCTGCTTCCGCGGCAGACGTGATCGTCCTCAATACTTGTGCGGTCAAAGGTCCCACAGAGAATCGCATGGTTGAGGTTCTGAAGCGGGTTCCTGTAGGAAAGAAACTCGTCGTAGCTGGATGCTTGCCCCTGATCAGTTTCGAAAGATTGTGCAGAGAGATCCGGTTTGACGGCATCATTGGACCTGCTGCTGGTGAAAGCGTTGTTAAGGTTGTCAAGCGCGTTGCATCTGGCGAGAAGGTTGTTGCCTTGGAAAACTGCGTTGAGGCAATTCCTAGCCTGAGTTTGCCTCGTGCAAGGCTAAGCCCGATTATAAGTATCATCCCAGTAAGTTATGGGTGCCTTGGCTCATGCGCTTACTGTTGCGTAGCCTTCGCCAGAGGGAAGCTGAGAAGCTACAGCGTTGAGGAAATTGTAGAAAGGGCAAAGAAGGACCTAACGTCTATTATGCGTGAACTCTGGATAACTTCCCAGGACACGGCTTGTTATGGCAAAGACAAAGGGACTGATCTGGCAGAGCTACTGAATGCCCTGTGCGACGTCGAGGGCGACTTCAAGATCCGCGTTGGGATGATGACTCCCAACGCCGCGATGAGCATCCTGGATGACCTAATTGATGCTTTCGCTGATGAGCATGTCTTCAAGTTTGTCCATCTGCCCGTGCAAAGCGGAGACGATGAGATTCTGAGGCGCATGGAACGGCGCTATTCAGTCAGCGACTTCAAAATGATAGTTAAGAAGTTCAGAGAGGATCTTCCTAACCTGACTCTATCGACGGACGTTATTTGCGGCTTCCCCGGCGAAAGCAAAGAAGCATTTTTGAGAACCCTTCAGCTAATTGAAGAAATCAAGCCCGATATCGTCAACGTTTCAAAGTTCTTTCCAAGGCCACGGACAGCAGCAGCTGAAATGCAGGAGGATTTTCTGCCCCTCAAAGAAGTCAGCCAAAGGAGCAGAGCAGCTGCAGCTTTGGCCAAGGAAGTCGCTCTTGAAACAAAACAGCAGCTCATCGGTTGGACAGGCAAGATTCTTGTTGATGAAATCGGGAAGGTTCCCGGTTCCTGGATCGGACGCAACTCCGCCTACAAGCCCATCGTCGTAACGAATGAAAAAGACCTGCTTGGAAAGACTTTGAAAGCGAGAGTCAAAAGGGCATTTCCCACATATTTGGAAGGTGATATAGTCGAATAGGTCCGCGCGAGACCGTGAAAATACCGAGAGAGCAGAAAAAAATTGTGGAGCGTGGGCAAATGTCTTCTTTTGGCCATATTCTAGAAACCTATCACAATGGTTTCTGTGGACTGTACTTCCTTGATGCTCCTAATGCAGTATGTAATTAGGTTGGCCAAATCTCCGGGTGTTCTTGTCTTCAGTTTGACGATGAAATCTCAACGGCTGAAAACACCGTTAATTTCTTTGACGCCTTTGAACTTGCACACTCTTCTTTGACGGTTTTCATGAAATTCAGAGTCTCGCTTAAACCCCGCAAGCTAGAACTACAGCCTCGACCATTCGAAACACCACCACACGCGTAGCGCATTTACAACATAGTAAACTTGCTGTGACTTAGCCTGCTTCGGTTGCGAATTCGATTTCCATCTAACCTTGGGTGATATCGAAAGCTTCAATTCGAGAAAAGTGAGTGAGGCGCCCAGTCCTTTGGAAAATTGTGGATTTTGAATAAGTTATTTATGTGAATTCACTGTTATTCTGTTCTCAGGAGATAGAATCTTTGACCGAAGAGAATGTTGTTGAAATTGGAAAGGTAACACATTTCTTCTCAAAAATCAACGTCGCAGTTATCGAGCTAAAGGCCCCGTTAAACGTCGGCGACACCATAGTCATCAAGGGACCAAACACGGATTTTGAACAAGTCGTCGATTCTATGCAGATTGAACACACGAACGTTCAACGCGCCGAGAAAGGACAAAGCATAGGACTGAAAGTAGCAGACCGCGTGAGAGAAACAGACACCGTATACAAGAAACTCTAGACGCCTCTGCCCAAAGCTCACAAGTGAGAGAAAAGGTTACCCTGTAGCCCGAGGCCTAAACCTCTGCTTGACCCTCGTTCTCAATCGCACGTGTCTTCTGTTGTAAGACTTCGCTTGTCTTTTCCGTCCAGAAGCACACTATGTCAACTGAATGAATCTTTGACCGATAAGAAAATATCCCTTGGACTCAATACGGATAGGATAAACAACAGACCAAACAGATTGATTATGAGGTCAAGATTTTGAAGATCTTTGACGAAGAAAGAATGAAGGAAATAAAGCGTGAGCGCGAACGCTGGGAACAGACAACGTTACCGAACTGGTTGAAGCAAAGCAAAGAAAGAAAAAACGAGTTTCGCAACCAATCAGGCATGCTGATCAAACGTTTGTATACGCCTGAAGATGTTGAGAGGCTAGATTATTTGGCCGATTTGGGGTTTCCCAGCGAGTACCCGTTCACTCGGGGAGTACATGCAACGATGTACCGTGGTCGCCTGTGGACGATGCGCATGTTCGCAGGCTTCGGCACTGCTGCGAACACGAACCAGCGCTTCAAATACCTTCTTAAAGAAGGCGAATCAGGTCTAAGCACGGCTTTTGATTACCCAACGATAATGGGGTACGATTCAGACCACCCGATGGCTAGGGGAGAGGTCGGCATATGCGGGGTCGCCGTATCGTCCCTCCGAGACATGGAAGTCCTTTTCGACGGCATACCATTGGACCAGGTTACAACTTCCATGACGATAAACGGCCCTGCGTCCATGCTGTTGGCCATGTACACCGTTGTTGGCGACAAGCAAGGTGTGCCCAAGGAAAAACTGGGCGGAACGACTCAGAACGATAACCTGAAGGAGTTCTTCGCCCAGAAGCTGTGCATCTTTCCTCCAAAGCCGTCCGTAAAGCTCACGACTGACGTGATCGAATACTGTGCAAGGCATTTGCCAAGATGGAATCCCATCAGCATCAGCGGATATCACATCAGAGAGGCAGGCGCAAACGCAGTGCAGGAGTTGGCATTCACGTTGTATGATGGGATAAGCTATGTGGAATCCACGCTTGAGAGGGGATTGAAACTCGATGATTTCGCCCATCGATTATCATTTTTCTTCGCTTCACACAATGACTTCTTCGAAGAGATAGCCAAGTTCAGAGCCGCCCGCAGGATATGGGCGAGAATAATGAAGGAAAGGTTCCACGCCAAGAACCCAAGGTCCATGTGGATGCGAATGCACGTCCAAACCTCAGGATGCACGCTCACATCGCAACAACCGCACAACAACATTACACGCACAACGGTGCAGGCTCTTGCCGCAGTCCTAGGCGGAACCCAATCATTGCACACGAACTCTTTCGACGAAGCACTGTGCCTGCCGGGCGAGGAAGCCGTGAGAGTCGCCCTTCGCACGCAACAAATAATAGCGCACGAGAGCGGAGTGACGAACACCGTGGATCCGATGGCTGGATCATATTTTGTGGAGGCCTTGACGAACGAGATGGAAGAAAGAGTGATGGAGTACATTATGGAGATCGACGGCATGGGAGGCGCCATCCCAGCCATCGAGAAAGGATTCTTCCAAAAAGAAATCGCAGACAGCGCCTACAAATATCAAAGAGAAATAGATGAGAAGAAACGCACTATCGTCGGAGTCAACAACTTCACAATCGAAGAACCCGAGTGCCCGATTGAACTGTTACGTGTTGACCCGAAAGTCGAAGAGGAACAGGTTGCCAACCTCAAAAAGCTAAAGAGGCAGAGGGACAACAGGAAAGTCGAAGAACTCCTTGGAAAGCTTCATTACTCAGCAGAAAAAAAAGAGAACCTCATGCCAACGATAATCGAAGCAGTAAAAGCATACACTACTCTTGGTGAAATCACCGAGGTGCTGCGACAAGTCTACGGAGAATACAAGGAGTTAATCGTGGTTTAAAGAGGAGAAAAATAAGATGCAAGGCAAAGGAAAAATCCGAGTCTTAATCGCGAAGCCAGGGTTGGACAGCCACGACAGAGGGGCCAAGGTGGTGGCCCGGGCCCTCAGAGACGCTGGAATGGAAGTGATCTACACGGGTCTAAGACAGACGCCTGAGCTAATTGTGGAAACAGCACTTCAGGAAGACGTGGATGTCGTGGGATTGAGCATTCTTTCAGGAGCGCACAAGGCGCTTTTTCCAAGAATCATGAACCTTCTCAAACAAAAGGGGCTAATAGACGTCATGGTGTTCGCAGGGGGAATCATACCGGAAGATGATGTGGCAGAACTGAAGAGCCTGGGTATCAAGGAGATTTTTGGCCCAGGAACCACGACAGACACGATAATACGATACGTGTTTGATAACGTTCGTAAGAGAACCTAAACCATAGACGTGCAGGACCCTTGACAAAAAACGAAGAAATCATCAAAGGCATACTCAAGGGAGACCACAGAAGCATAGCGCGGGCAATAACCATCGTTGAAAACGAGCCAACTGAAGGACAGAGGATAATCGCTGCGATATATCCTCACACTGGAAGAGCACACATAATAGGCTTGACCGGCCCCGGCGGTGCTGGAAAGAGCACGTTGATCGAGAAGATCGTGCGTGAATACAGGCGGCAGAAAAGGACGGTTGGCGTGGTTGCCGTCGACCCGACAAGTCCCTTCACGGGCGGTGCATTCCTAGGCGATAGGATCCGTATGCAGGAACTCAGCACTGACGAAGGCGTGTTCATACGCAGCATGGCCTCCCGCAATTACCCCGGAGGACTCGCCAAAGCAACAAAAGACGCGGTCAAAGTTCTGGATGCAGCTGGCAAGGACATAATCCTTGTTGAGACGGTAGGCGCCGGCCAATCTGAGGTCGAAATAATCAGGGTTGCCCAGACGATAGTCGTCATTCATGCACCGGGTTTAGGAGACGAAATACAGGCAATAAAGGCTGGGCTTATGGAGATAGCCGACATCTTCGTCGTGAACAAGGCTGACAAAGAAAGCGCAAACAAGACTGTGATGGACATTCAGGCAATACTGCAACTCAACAACGCTGAAAACGCGTGGAAGCCATCCGTCTTAAGAACTGTTGCTCTCACAGGGGAAGGTGTCCCTGAACTCGTCAAGAAGCTGCAGGAACACGGAGATTACTTCGAACGGAACCCTGAAAGCAAGAGGACACTCATGAAGAGCATAGCTGAAGCAGAACTCGTCGAGGCAATAAAAGAGAGAATGGCAAGCTCAATAATTGGTGACCTGAAAAGCGGAGGAAGACTCGACGAATTGTTACAGAGAATCCTGAAAAAGGAAATAGACCCAGCGTCTGCATCAGAGAAGCTTCTTAACGAGAAGCTGAGGAAGAATTAGACCTTGCCGAAACTCGAGAAAGGACTCATTCAGGTCTATACTGGAAACGGCAAAGGAAAGACTTCGGCAGCCTTCGGCCTTGCGCTCAGAGCCGCTGGAAGAGGATTAAAGGTCTACATAATTCAATTCATTAAGGGTGGATTCGACTACGGCGAACTGTACGTAGTGGAAAAGATTCCAAACGTCACCTTGAAAGCTTTCGGCCGAGGAAAATTCATAACAGAAAAACCTCCAAAGAAAGAAGACATTAAACTCGCAGAACAAGCACTTCAGCTGGCTAAGGAAGTCGTCAGAAGCGGAGAATACAACATAGTCGTTCTAGATGAGATCAACGTAGCTCTAGATTTGGAGTTGATAGGTCTCGAAGAAGTTCTGGAACTGATAAAGAGCAAGCCGACACACGTTGAACTTGTGCTCACTGGTCGCAATGCATCTGACAAGATAATTGAGGCCGCGAACTTGGTCAGCGAAGTAAGAGAGATCAAGCATCCCTTCAAAGAGGGGTACAAATCACGGAAAGGCATTGAGTACTAGTCTTCCAGAGTTGAACCCAAGTTCTGTTAAACTCTCCGAAAACGCCTTTTTCTGCGTTTCAATACCATCGTCGTCAAGAGTATTGCCCCGGTAGCTGCGACTGTGGCGGTTGCCAGAGTCAAGTATTGCGTTATTGTCCATACTTCTCGAGTCTCCTTGAATCCGGACATGTCTGTTTTGATCTCCCCGACCCCTGGAACGAGAATCGTTGTCATGTTACCGTTTATGGAAGTTATCATACCATTCATGGTCCCTAGGGTGGTCTCAACAGTCGCTGCGGTCCCGTTTGTCGCTTTGACGTAGAGGAAAATGTCGTTAAGAGTTGCGTTTATGGAGGTCAAGTTGACCTTGACGAGGCCCAGATCTGTCTGAACGTTCGCCACGCCGTCCTTGATGTCTAATACTCGTCCGTTTAGCGCGGTCAAGTTCAGGTCTATGAGGCCTAGATCCGTCTGAACCTTGGCTATACTGCCATTCATGTCCACGACTTGCTGATCCATCAGCGTCAAAGTGTCGCTGACCAAGAAGGATTTGAAGGATGTGCCAGTTGCTTGGATTGTGGCATTGGTGTAACTTGCTTCTATGACAAGCGTGTATGTGCCGGTCTGATTTCCCACCAGCGTGTAAGGTATCTTGTAGAATCCTGTTGAGACTGATTGGGTTGCCAGATTTTCGACTGTGCCGTCAGGCTTGTAGAGTGCAGCTCTCGTGACAATTGCGTCAACCGCTTGTCCTTTGAAAGTGGTTTGTGCATAGAAGTCGGCTGTTTCCTGAATGAAATGAATGGTTCCTACATCAACCTGAACTGCAAGTGGAGTTGTGTCCACAACCGTGAAAGCTGAAGAGGCATTATTCCCGGCTGAATCTGATGCTTTCACATTTTGGTCGCCGGCGCTAGAAAATGGTATGTTGAACGTGAACTCGAATTTGCCCAGAGCATCTGTTACGATAAATCCCACCAAAGCATCATTGAAGGTCATCATCACTTGGCTTTCGGGTGAAAAATCCACGCCGGTGGCCAATACTTTTGTGCCAGCCGGTCCTTGGGAAGGGTTCAAGCTCAGCATCTGATGTACCAAAACTGTCTCAGTTATCCTGTTGTTGCCGATCATACCGTCTTCAGCAACAGGTACGACGTACAAGGTAACGTTGAATGTTCCTTCGGCTTGAGGATTCCACAGGAGATTAGTAGTCCATGATGAGCCTGCGGGCAAATCGCTAATCCGCGTTGAATCCTGCAGGTTGCCGTCTACGAAAACCTCTGCTGTAACATTCTCTTCGTCGCTGGTTCCGAAATTCAGAACAGTGAGGTTGAAGACAACGATGTCTCCCGGCTGAATACTGCTCGGTCGCTCCCAATTAAATATCAAAACATCATGCTTTGGTGGAGGTTGTTCAACAGCGTTCTCAGCGTTGATCCTTCCATACCCGTAGTACTGATCAAAGCCCGGCTCACCTAGATCATCGGCTGTGTTTCTCAGCTGAGCTCTCACCCAGTCGCGTGTTGCATTCGGAAACCGACTCCAGATGAGAGCGCCAAGCCCTGCAACGTGGGGACAAGCCATTGAAGTGCCGCTCATTTCCACGTAAGAACCGCCTCGATAAGTTGAGTAGATATTCACTCCAGGAGCCGCCAATTCAACCCAATCTCCATAGCTGGTGAACAATGCCGGGAAATCATACTGATCTGTTGCTGTAACGCCAATGACTTCTTTGTAAGCAGCAGGATACATTTTCATCGAAGAACCTCCGTTTCCTGCGGCTGCAACTATCAGCACGCCATGAGCATAGGCGTACAGCATCGCCTCGTGAATAAGTTGGCTGTCCTGATTGTCGCCCCAACTGTTGCTTAGAATTTTTGCGCCATGGTCAACAGCATGTATAATGGCTCTGGCCAAGTCGCTTTCGTATCCTGTTCCGTTGGAGTTCAGACCTTTTTCGGCCATTATTTGAACTTGAGCAAGGCCAGCGATGCCTTGGTGGTTGTTCATGACGGCGGCTATTATGCCAGCGACATGAGTGCCATGTCCGTTGTCGTCCATGGGGTCAGCATCATTATTAACCCAGTCAAGACCGCTTGCATTGTAGTTGGCTGCGAGGTCTGGATGAGTATAATCGATCCCGGTGTCGATGACTCCAACGAGAAGGGATGAGTCACCCGTCGTTTTGTTCCATGCCCAATCTGCGCGTATCCTTCGCAGAGCCCATTGACTCGCATAATATGGATCATCCGGGACGAATTGTGCCTTAAACTCCAAATTAGGCTCAAAATACCGGGCTAGACCCGAGGTCTGCACCTCCGTCTTAAACGAGGAAACGCTATCTGAGGGCACATTAGCAACTACGGCAATGGGCTCGCCACCAACTGTGACTCTATTGACTATTCTACCCCCAAACCTTGCGATCACGTCGGCAAGCCTATTAGCTTCTGAAAGATCATTCTTCACACCGATGACCAGAGCATTTGCCTTGTCATCAAACGATGCACCATCTGCTACTGTTTTTCCCGTGAACGAAGTGGCGTGAGCTCCAACAAAGACACTCGCCAGAGAAATAATCGCCAGGACCAGCAACGCCACAAAACACCTGACTATTCTGCCCATAATCTCACCAATGATGATGTTCCCGAAGCTTTGATGATCCATGAGTGACATAGGATTCTGAAAAGAACCTCATATAAGGATGTTCCTGTCTCCTAGACTCACCTTCTTCCACGCGCATGAAAGCTCACGCACAAGACCTAGTAAACCGGAGACGGGAGGTGCGTTTTGCGAGCTTTTCCGACTTCCAAACCGCAGCCCGGCCAACCAGATAGTCACGTTGTTATCAGTGGATAGACTTCCTTCGCAACGTACTCAACGTATTTCTCCTTGTCTGACAAGTTGAATATGGTCACAGATACGTCTCTCGTTATGCCCACGATATAGCCAAATTCCTTTGACCTGGCAACCACGTACCACAGATCGCCGTGTTTCGCATAATCTTCAAAAAGGGACGTGTTAACTAGGTCAGGACCATACAAGGACAGCTTATTCACGTTAGGTATGTCAACGTTGTCAAAGAATGTAATCTTCGTCTCCTCAGGATTCTTCAGGTGAAACTGTTTCAGAGTTTCAGGTGGAATCCTAGCTTCGAGGATCCCGCCAACTTTTTCGAAAATCACTTCACTGAGCTCGTTTGCGATGAAGTTTGCAACTCGTTTCTTCTCCAATATGGCCAGAAAAGTAGTGCCTCCATGTTGCACGAAGCTGAACATGGCTTCGACCGTGCGTGGCAACGGAGCAACCTTCCCCCTGTGGAAAACGTGCATCACACAGTCATGCGAGTACACGCCGTTAAGCATATTTTTCATGGAAAGTAAACCGACAACTTCGGTGAGGAGATTGAACTTGTACTCACCCTCCTCAAATTCCTCTTCAACGTGATGGCCCTCAAGTTTCGAAGCGATTTCAGTCACTGACAGCGGTTCTGAAAACTTGAAAATCTTGCCCGCTACAACCATGTAAAGCCTCGGAAACTATCTTGCCAATCTCTGCTTATCAGACTTTGCAACCTGACCATGCAGATCTCATGATGAACCGAAGAAAAAAAGCCGTGCTTTCTAGTACTTAACACAGAGATACAACAGCACAGCTAATGCTCCAAGCGAAAACAGGTCTGGCAACATGGCAAACGGGCCGAGACCGAACGGATAGAAACCAAAAGCCCGGAACACTAATGGAATGGAGACAAGAGCATGCAGAAGAAGGACCGCTGAAAATATTATTAACCCCAGCGTGAACTCTGACCGCGTCTTCTGGTATATGCTAACATATATGGCGAGTAAGAAGATTGAAAGCGTCGCGTTTACCGTGGAAACTATTGTCTCTACTGTATAGAAAAGCTCTATGTCGCCAAGAATGTCAGAGTGGGGTAGGTGACGTTCAAAAGGAGGAGGAGGACGCGGAAACCACGGAGTGTAGGTAGCCCAGAGTGTTGCGAGAATGGCTACCACTATCAACGTTATCAGTATCAGCCAATTTCTCGCGTTCTTGTTCATACGATTGTTCATCTGCTTTCCCCTCTTTTCTACTTTTTCCAGATTTTCTTCAGAATCTCCTCGAACAAGGCGTAATTCTCCTCCATCGTCGGAGACAAGAAATATGTCGTTCCATACCCTTCTCCAGCTGACGTGACTATTCTGTTTTTTTCAAGCACTTTAAGATGATGTCTTATCGTCCTGTAGTCCATTCCAAGCAGGGTCGCCAACTGATTTGCATTTTGCGGAGTCTCATTCAGAGTCTGGATTATCTTGGCGCGGCTCACGCCGCCTCTTGTGCCTGCGATTAACCATCCGAGTACATACTTGAACGGACGCGCACTTGCAGACATCCATACCGCTCCGCACACATCAAGGAGTTTTCCGCTAAACCTATTTGAACTAGGGTAATAAATATGTCCCTCAATTTCTTGAGCACCGGATCCAATGAGAGAATAGGAACGGATTAGGAATAAAATCGGGTGCAATTCTGAAAAATCATTTAATAATCCGCAGCCTTAGAACGATTTGGAGGTTGAGAACGAGACGGCAACGCCCTATTCTTCAAAAAGGGACTCGTGAAAGGCCCAGAAAGGCTGAGGAACAATCATTCTCTCTCCTATCTCTCCTTTCTCCCTTCAGCTGATCTGGACCTCAACGAGAACCAAAGAAGAATAGATGAGACAACCAAGAAAGGAGATGACAACAATGGATACGAGTAAATTGTCAATCTCGTCAACGACGGCAATGGAGAAAGCCACAACAGATCACTTCCTTCTCACCAGCACGAAAGGTTACGTACACGCAGTTAGCACAAAAGCTGCGAGTGCTATGCGAGAAACTGCTCACATATTCAGAATCATGGTTTTCCTCCACTCTGCCAAGGATTTTCGGTCCGTCCTCAGGCTCTACGGAGTTGAAAGCGCTTCGGAGACTGAATGAAAGGCGGCAGAGAAACTCAGTTGTTTCGACCGGATCGATGATGGTTGAAGACGCTGCTTTCACTGAAGACCACCTCTTGAGACTATGTTGTGCCTGAATCTTGAAGTCTCAAAACGACCCATAGAGCATTGGATCATTGGCTAACACTCTTTTTGAAAAACAGCTCGTTTCAAAAAGAGCAAAGCAAGTCAATCTTAAAGCTTCGCGGGCAAAGATGTTGTTTTGACACTATCACCGTGAGGTTCACCAGACTAACGAAAAACAATGGCTCGTTCTGAAACAACCCTTCCGGATGTGCCTTCCTGAACTTCAATGACAAATGCATCCTTCCGTTTCCTGGTCATAGCCAACGGTGACCATTTTTGCATTAGGGATAGAATTGGGTCTAATTCTGAAAAACGGTTTAATAATCCAATGCTGTTGAGAAAGCATTGCAGCAAAGCATGGAGACGGCAACGGTGAAGAAAACAAAAACTCAGTCCCCTCAAAGAATGAATAAACCAAAATTGACCGCTTGCCCCTCCATTCTTCTTTCGATCAAATGCCTCGTATTCGTGAAGGTGTAGTCTTTGGGCATATTGACAAGAGCGTTCCGGAACATATCCAGAAGGAAAATGAGGGCTTTATTGGTAATTGTCGCCTTGGGCTTCTCCATGGCAATCATGATTTCTATTCCTGCAGGCATCATGGCAAACCAAGCCTCAACGGAGAACATAACGAGTAATTTTAACAGCACGATCACTACTATGCAGGAGGAAATCAACAAGACATCTACATTAATAGAGTGCCAAACCGTATCTGTACGAGGCAATTTCTCAAGGTTTTCTGGCATGCCAGGATTCAGATCTGAACAGCAAGTCTTCATAAATGAAACCGTTTCCGAAGGAATCAGGTCAATCGAAGGTGTCAAGGAGGTCATACCTTTCCTCCAGACGTCATCGAATGAGACAACTTCGGAGACAATAAGTGGACCAGGTGGAAGAAGCTTCACGATTTCCAGACCCCTTTACACGATTACAGGTGTTTGTCTGAATTCCTCTGTCATCGACAACTATTCCATGCTGCCGACGAACATAACGGCTGGGAGAAACCTACGCGAGGGGGACAGTGGAGTCCTTCTCATGAGCCAAAACCTCACAGATTACTTTGGAGTAGGAGTAGGTGGCAAAGTGGAGATCTACGGCGAGTCTTTTGCGGTCGTAGGCATCTATGAACAAATAGGACAAGGCTTTACGGGAACAAGAACGGCTTACATGAACATCTCCGATGCGCAAACAATAACTGGTCAAGCGGGAAACGCAAGTAGGCTAGATGTGTACGCAGAGAATACCTCCGACGTGGATGGAATAGCTGAGGCGATACTGGCAGCGTATTCAGAAATTCAAGTCACGACATACAAGGACCGTCTAAGCCAGCTCCAGAACATGCAAACGACCTACAGCGAAACGTTGACAAATGCTCAGTCGACCCTCAGTCAGACCCAGACAATCGCGACTCAAGAGATCATCATAGCAGTCGTCGCTACGAGTTTGATCGTCTTGTTTGTCATGTTATACACTGTGCGAGAAAGAACCAAGGAGATCGGCACGCTTAAAGCGATAGGCTTCAGCAACTGGAACGTTATGAGCCAGTTCATGCTCGAAGGAATGCTGATAAGTTTCGTGGCGGGTGTGGTTGGCATTGCCATAGGAAGCGTTGGAGCACCCATTCTGTCAGGACTCCTACTTCCAAGCATAAACCCTTCTCGTTCATCAGGTTCTTTTCAATCCACTTTCGCGTCCACCAGTCCAGGAATATCAAGCGCGGGGATTGCCACAGCCACTCCTAACCTGCAACTTATGCTGTTAGGACTGGGTGCAGCAGTGCTGCTTGGAGTCTTGGGCAGTCTATACCCGGCTTGGAGGGCTTCAAGAACGAGACCTGCGGAGGCAATGAGATATGAGTGAAGTTATCCTGAAAACGGAAAACGTGTTCAAGACCTACAAAATGGGCAAACGCGAGGTCCCAGCTCTCTCCAATCTGAATCTTCAAGTGAACAAGGGCGAGTTTGTGGCGATCATGGGCCCTTCTGGGTCAGGAAAAACGACGCTTCTGAACGTTTTAGGCTGTCTTGACAAACCAACGAGCGGAAAAGTAACCTTGGACGAAGTTGATGTTTCAAAACTGCCCGAAAGCCAACTCTACAAACTGAGAAGGAAAAAAATCGGGTTTATCTTCCAAACCTTCAATCTCTTGCCATACCTGAGCGCAATCGAAAACGTGGAACTCCCGATGGAAAACACGAAAAAATCAAAAAGCGAAAGAAGAGAAAAGGCTGGCAAATTGCTGGAATTAGTAGGGTTGGCTGGAAGAGAAGAACACAGGCCACAGCGTCTCAGTGCAGGAGAACAGCAAAGAGTATCGATCGCGCGAGCTTTAGCAAACGATCCGACCATAATTCTGGCAGACGAACCCACTGGAAACTTGGATTCAAAAAACAAATACGAAATCGTCAGGCTGTTAGCAAGCCTGAACATTGATCAGGGAACCACTGTAGTAATGGTAACACATGATAGCCAGGTAGCCTCACACACCGAGAGAGTGCTCCTTCTCAATGACGGCCAGATTAAGAAAGAAAAGCAAGGACTTCTTGTAACGAAGAAGAAGAGCCTCTGTCCATACTGTGGAAGCAAGATTCAGCTTAGCGACCAAAGGTGTCCCAGTTGCAAAAAAAGATTATAAATAAAAAAGGAGGAATGTAAATGGAAATACCTGAAAAACCAAGAAATACTCGTTTATCCACCCGTTTGATGGGAATAGCCATCATATGCTTGCTTGTAGGAGGAATAGCGGGCTATGGAACAAACAGCCTGATTGCTTCCAGCCAGATCAGCGACCTACAAAGACACGTGTCAACTCTTCAAAACCAAGTTTCAGATCTTCAGTCAACACGGAACTCATCCTCTCAGAACATAACTTACGAAAACAGCACTGACGAAAACACCACCTACATTCTAGGAGAGAACTTTTCACTATCAACGCTATACGAACAGGTCAAGAACTCCGTAGTCGTGATTCAAGGAATGGAGCCGCAATACAACTTTTTCGGGCAGATCTACGGCTACTCTCAGGTACAGGGATCAGGTTTCGTCTCTAACTCGACAGGCCAATTTGTGATCATCACTAACTACCATGTTGTTCAAGGCACAATCAACATTACTGCAACATTCGCAGATGGAGACACGTATGCAGCCAATGTGACAGGCTCAGATCCTTACGTAGATCTCGCCGTACTTTCAACAAACGCGCCGCAATATGAATACAAACCACTCGAAATCACGAGTTCATCAACATTAAAAGTTGGTGACCCCGTAATTGCCGTCGGCAATCCTTTGGGGTACACCGGATCAATGACTTCAGGAATAGTCAGCGCCCTGGGCAGAACAGTCTCTGTGTCCTGGTCCAGCTATGACATAGCCGATTGCATACAAACAACAGCACCAATAAATCCCGGTAACTCGGGAGGACCACTTCTGAATTACCATGGTGAAGTCGTCGGCATAACCTCTTACACCGCAACTTACCAAGGAGTGGCTGCTCAAGGGCTGGGGCTAGCGATCCCTTCAAGCACGATACTGCGGGAAATCGGATCCTTGATTACAAACAGTTCATACAACAACCATCCCTCGTTAGGAGCCTCAGTAACAGACATGACCTTTGGAATTGCGCAAGCCATGAACGTGAACGTTACCTACGGGTGCCTAATCGTCCAAGAAACAAGCGGAGGAGCAGCTGACAAAGCCGGCCTTCGACCCGGCACAACCCAAGCCCAAGTCGAAGGAACGTCGGTGATGATAGGAGGCGACATCATAACAGCAATCAACACGATAAGAATCACGAACATGGACGATCTATCAACCTACCTAGAAGAATATACTCTCTCAGGCCAAAAAATAGACGTAACAGTGATCCGAGACAACCAAACGAAGACCAGCCCAGTTACGTTAGGAACACGACCTCCACTGAGCACATAAGGGCGAGCGCGCGCTAGGCATCTAAGGTTTAGAAAATGCTAAAAGGGAAAAAAGCAAGGGTTCGTCCTTCTTCGCTGGACTCACCTTAATAGTTGCGTGTTTTGTTTTTTCCAACATTGTCCAATCGGTTCAGGCCATGCCTGCGGATAGTTTCGTTTTGCCGTGCAAGATTGACACTTATGGAAACGCTTGGAATGGTACCCTTGCATATGGATTATTCGAGTACAATTCTACGAATCTTTCGCAGCGCGTCGATAGTTACTTGGTTGTCATGAAAACGAACGGTGACCTAGCTTGTCTTCGCGAAGGCGCCGATTGTGGTTGGGCTGTCGCGCGCGCGAGCGCATGCGGATCATCGCAAGGCATTGCGAACAAATCAGATAGGCAATTCTTGATTGGGCTAGACAGCCTTTTGGCATGGCAGGCAAGAATGTAGAATTTACGTTGGAATAAGGAAACCTCGGAAGGAACGCAAACAGAAACAGCAACCTGAACAAGGCATTTGCATAGCCGAACCAAAAAACGAAGGTTGACTCCGTCACATATGATCGTAGGAGACCAAAGGTGCTTGTGCCTGTATCCTTCTATAGGGCTTGCGGAGAGTGCTATCTTCGGTTTCCAGCAAATCGATGATTTCGTGGCAGTGAAGCAAGAACTCTTTGCCCCTGTCCGTGGCCTTAAGCACTATTTTGTTATTTAGCAAGCCTACCTCCACGAGTTTTGCGTTCATCATGAGTCGCATGTATCGGTTTAGCATCAGAGAACTCAGTCCGACCTTGTACATTATGCTGGTTTTCTGCACTCCCCCGTACGCCATTTTGAGAATTTCCGCAACTATCGCTACTCTGTCCCTGTAGGGTTTCCTGCTCCGAATAGTCATGTTCTGCATTTTCTCTTTGAATCCCCTTTTTTCGCTTCTTAGCCCTGTCTAGCTATGAACGTGAGCGTATCAGAAAGCACAATCTGTCCTTTGTACCCAGTAGTAGCGTAGACCTCAAAAGTGCCAACGTACGCAGCATCTGGTGGTATTCGAATTGGCGGTTGGACGCTTGCGATGCCTGAAGAGTTGGTCAACACCGATCCATAATAAAACTTTATGCCGTTTGGACCTATGACTGCAAGAGCCACCGGCTGGTTTGGTAGGGTCTGGTTGAGCTCGTCCCGAACTTCGGCGTAGATGTCCACAGTTTCGTTAAGAGCATAATACCCGCCCGGTGTGTTTGGTCCTTTGCCGTATTTCTGAGTGAAAACATCTATTGCGGGTGGCAGCGAAAAGCATCCGAAACTTGTGGTGGCCTGGACAGTCTGGTTGTAAACTTCGCTCGAAGCGAATACTTGCCAGACCGCTGAGGAGAGGTCTGAAGGCGGCGTAATCTGAAACGTGATGTTTGCTGTTCCAAGACTATTCGTGGTCACAATTTGCAGTAAGAATTCCGTGCCATTTGGGGTCCTGACATCAAAGGTCACCGGGGTTCCAGCGATTGAGGCATTTCTATATGACAATTGCGCCTCGAGGAGAACTATGTCGTTTGGGAGAAAGGAGATGCTGGGAACCCCGTTCTTTTTGGAGAAGACATCCATTCGAACATTTTTTGACTCGCATTGGAAACTGAGTGTATCACTTAGGACTTCATTGTCTACAGTTGCGTTTGCGAGGATGTTCCACGTTCCTATTACGTGGCCTTCAGAAGGGAGAAGGTAAATATCGCTTTTGGCAATGCCTGAGCTATTTGTTAGGGCTGTTCTTACGGTCAGAACCTCATCTGGCCTATATATCGCAAATGTCACTGGATCGTTCTCAAGGTTAATACTTGCCTGAGTGAGATGAGCATAGATGGAAACATTGTCGAATGGTTCGAAGTTTCCATCGGAAATGGTGACGCCCTGGCCGCCTCTCTGCATAAAGACATCGAGTGCGCTCCCAAGCTTCGCAGTGCTTGGGGTTGGAGAAAATAGGGCGTAGCTTATTGTTCCAAGCCCTACTGCTAGTCCGATTGCAAGGATTGATGCTGCAAACACTTCTTTCTTGGAGTTCATGAGCGGTCAAGAATATGAATAGTCGGCGGGAAACTTAATTCTACGTTTTTGTACATGTGTACAAATAGTTTGAACAGCGATATTTCAAATAATATGAGGTTGTTTCTTTTCTATGTGGAGACGGAAGAGTCATGAGCGAATCAGATGATGTTCTTAGAGGTCTCACATTAAGGGTCTACAAGTTCGTTTTGAAGAATGATAGACCGGTCGGAATCCGTGAAGTTCAGAGAGCCTTGGACCTAAGCAGTCCTACCCTGGCGCTTTACCACATGAACAAGCTGGAAGAAGCAGGCTTCATTAAGAAAGAACTGAACGGTTATGTTGCAGATAGAATAGTTCTCAGAAACCTCGTTCGCTTGAGGAGAGTCTTGATCCCACGGAATCTCTTCTACACGGTATTTTTCTTGACCTCATTGATGTTCCTGATAGTTTTTCTCAGACCAGCCATACTGACGAGAGAATACATATTCTCTCTTGGAGTTGTCAGCGTTGCAGCGGCAACATCAGTTTACGAAACGATCAAAGCCCTTTCTCAGAAAGTGCTGTAACTGGATCTGCCTCTGGCAATTCAAGTTGGAATTTTGCCGGTCCAGTACTAACCAAACACGTCGTTTCATGTTGCTTGAGTTTCACGCGATTGCCTTGTTTTATGAGAAACGGTAGTTTGGCATCGTTGCGAAGGGTTAGTGCAGATTTTTTGAAACTCTTATCGTTCTGCGATGTGTTCTGACTGTGAATGCGTGTGACATGCGGAAAGTCAGACTGTTCAAAAAACGATAGTGAAAAACCCGTCCTAATTGCCCTAAAACCATCTATACTGTTTTAATAAGAGAATTTTCACCTCTATTACGACACCCATAGGGGAAAAGCCTCAATGCTGATTCAAGAGGTTATCCTTGAGAATTTCATGAGTTACGAGTATGCTAGGGTACCTCTCAGACCAGGCGTTAACGTGATCTGTGGGCCAAATGGGTCCGGAAAGTCATCGCTTCTGCTTGCGATTTCCGTTGCTCTTGGCCAATCATACACGGAGAGATCTAGAAAACTGAGCGATCTGATACGTTGGGGAAAAGACCAGGCCCGAGTCACTGTGATTCTTGACAATGTTAAAAGAGGCAAGAATAGGCTGGTTCCAAGATATGATAAGGACCAGATATTTCTAACTCGTGTCTTGCGGCGAGACGGCAAATACTGGTTTGAGCTCGAAAACCGAGCCGCAATGAAAAATGACGTTGACAGACTCCTGTCCAGATTAGGCGTCGATCCTGACAACATATTGATAATCATGCATCAGAACATGGTGGAAAGGTTCACGGTTCTCTCCTCTCAAGAAAAATTAAAGATAGTTGAGGCTGCCATCGGACTCGAAGCCTACAGAGAGAACGTGCTGCAGGCTCAGAAGAAGCTAGTCCGAACCCTGAGCCAAGAAGAGTCTATGGGAAAACTCTTGGAGTCAGCTGAGCAGACGCTCAACTATTGGAGAGAACAGTATGACAGGTTCCAAGAGAAGAAGCAACTTCAAGCCAAGAGAAGATTCCTAGAAAGGGAGCTAGCCTGGGCAGAAGTCATTAGAAGAGAAAACGTCGTCACAGATCTGGAAGCTGATAGAAAGAAGGAACAGCAAACCCTGGACGCAATTGAAGAGGAAACAAAAACCGCAGAAGAGAACAACCAATCCGCCAAGAACGAGTCCCAAAAACTCAAAAACGAATGGAAAATGCTATTTGATGCCCGTTTAATCCTCGAGCGGCAAAGAGCCGCAAATGAGTCAACAGCCAATCTTTGTGAACAGATCCTGAACGAGACTTTGATGTTGGAAACTTCAACTCTGAAACTGAACGCATCTTCTCGAACGATCCCTCTAACGGAAGAAGCCTTACCAAGATTCAAACTCTTGAAAAGCGAAAACTTGCGAGAACTGATCCAGAACTCCAATCAACATCTCTTGGAACTGGACAATGAAATAAGAATGAATCAAACGAAAGCCAACAGCGTCGAACAAAGGATCGAGAAAGCCGACAGTCAAGTCGTGGACGCCCGCATCAAAATGGCATTGCTGGAATATCGCAAAGAAAACGCGATCGCCACTATGGAGTCATTAGAAAGAGAACTGAATGATGCAAGAAGACATCTCGACGAAGCTGCTGATAAGGCTGAACAGAGCGGACCGAGGATTGCAGTTCTGAAGGGTGCGGGCGAGATCCTCGACGAGATGCGAGTGACGGAAGGGCATTTGGCTGCCCTCACTGATGTCTCCGAAGACATTGAAAAAATGTATGAGAACTATTCTAAGCTCTACTTAGAGCTGAAGGAAAAGGCACATCTGGTGGCTGAAAACCGTGAGAAAGCCCTAGAAGAAGTCAAAACACGTATGCAGGCTTGGCGAACAGTGATCCAGAGCCTTCTAGACCGTGCGAACCTGGAATACCAGAAGATCTTGATGCAGACACAGGCCGTGGGTGAAGTCAGGCTTGCCAATGAACATGACATCGAAGCCGCGGGACTGGAGATCCTTGTGGGGTTCAAAGGGGGGAAGCCGGTTCCTCTAGACGCTTACACGCAGAGCGGCGGCGAAAGGACCACGGCAACAATGAGTTTTCTGCTGGCCTTGCAGCAACACGTCCGTTCACCATTCCGCGCTGTTGACGAATATGACGTTCATATGGATCCTAGGAACCGCGAGCTCATCGCAAGAATGCTGATTTCAACAGTAACCGACGGAAACGCTCAATACGTCGTCATTACACCAAGCCAGATAACCTTTGCAAAAGAAGAAGTGAGCATAATCACTGTGCAAAACGTTGAAGGAAAATCAATAGTGCGGGAGGTTATTTGATGCAATCGAAAAGGGAAAGAGAGAAGGAAGGCAGGGAGAATCTCGCGCGCATAATCGAAACATGCAAATCTGTCGAAGAACGTTCACTCGATCCTTTTCTGATTGACGTGAACGAGAACATCAGCTCAGTGAAGGAATATTTTCCAGAATGGACAATTGCAGAAGACCTGTGTTTGGACGCCGAGACGATACATCATTTGGCCTCGGTCATCAAGCTTCAAGGCGAATGGGTCAAGCATCGCTCAACATCGCTCTATACGGATCCGTTCCTTCTCGAAGAAAAGCTCAAAAGTTTGCCGAAAGATGAAATCATAGAAACGTTTGTTCAGGCTTGGCATCCAATAATCGAGTTGGAACAGATTTCCGTTCACAGCCTGGCAGAGGCAACAGCGTACTGGATAAACTTGCTACCTGTGAATAAAAGATGGCAGGAAAAGCCGCCAGCTGAAGTTCAAATAGGTTCAGCGTCAAGAGAGGAACTCTTGAATGAGAAGATCTTGCAAGACAAGGCTTTCTCGGAAGAGCTGGACAGTTTCTGGCATGAACTGAAAATCTGCGTTCAAGAAAGGGACGACGTGAAAATCCCATATTGGGGTTTCATAGGCAGAGGAACATATGAGGAGACCGTTCAAAGAGCGTTCATGACGAGCTTCTTGGTCACGTATGGCTATGCGACATTGGAAATCCATCCGTTGGAAGAAGAGATCTTCATAAGACCGCACGAAGAGCCGGAAACCAAGATCGGCAAGAACCAACTCGTGTCCATTCCAATATCAGTTTCAGTTGAAGAATGGAAAAAGTGGAAGAAGGGAACTCTTCGGTGAGCCAAAGAAAAGCCATATATGCTAGCAAGCTCAAGAGGGCAACCCATCTCCTTTTCTACAAGAGACACATGAAACCTGGTGTAAAAGGTTGGGAGCTTCGAAAGGCCCTAGGTGCGGATTATCCGAAAGTCTTGAAACTCCTCGACGATCATTTGAAAGCAATTGATTTACAGGTCAGAACGGTTTTTGAAGAGGAAAAAGACGTTGAGAAGCCAAGCTTGGAGCAGTTGGACAAAGCCAGGCATTTCATAACGTTGAGAGGAGAGATAACTCCGAAAGAAGCGAAGATGGTAGGATGGCGAATAGACGACCTTGCAGGACTCGCAATCACGATCTCGCACATCATTTCCAACAGAGGAAAAGCGACGCGAAAGGAAGTCGAGGATATGCTGCGCGACAAGCTTCCCGGATGGAAAGTCGGCCTAAATATAGATCGCTACATCCGCTATGGATACTTGATTCAAGACGAAAACGAGCAACTGTACTTGGATTGGAGAACGCGGGCAGAGGTAGATCAAAAAGCGTTAATCGACCTGGTCCTAGCAAAGTGACAGGCCCAAGAAGTGAGTAGCCTCGACATCAACGAAGACTCTTGGAGCGCTTGTTCTAAGCAACGATCGATCCATGCAATGCTTATTTTCTGAGCCTGTGGTATGCAAATGCTATTATGTCGATGACAAACAGCGCAACAAGGACCAACAACGGGTTGCCCAAGAATTGATCCAAAGCAGATCCATCAGAGGCGCCAACGCGGCTCACTAATGCAAAGAACAAGATCAGAGAATTGATGGCGAGGGTCTCCATTTTCAAACTGTAGTCCTCCTCAGGATTAGGTTATGCTCACGTTCTGAATTTGAAAGTATCTTTTGGCCAAGAACCTCAAACGTTCTGCATTCTTCCCGTTTTTTCCTATGGCCACACCTTTGTCTTTCGGGTTGACGGCCACGACGGCCATTTTTGTCCCGTCAGGTCTCTCTGTCACGCGAACTTCCTTGACGAGTGCTGGCTTAAGTGCGTTTTTGATGAATTTGACCGGGTCTTCAGAGTACTCTATTATTTCCTGTTTTTTCCCGGTCATTCTTTCCAGCGTGTGAATGTTTCTGCCACCTTTGCCGATGGCCACGCCTATCTGGCCTTCGTTTATGATGAATATGACGCGCCCCTGCTCCTCGTCAACTATGCAGTCTTTGGCGCTTGCGTTAGTTATGCTTTCGAAAAGGGCGATGAATCGCATTTCGTTGCTTGTGAACTTTATTCCGCTTGTCATTCGTTTCCTCCAGCAGATTCCTCTGGTTCAGCTTTCTCCGTCAGTTTGAGAATTTCAGAATCGCCTGGTTCTCTTATACTTAGCGCTGAAACAGTGAAGGGTTTGCCACATGCGGCTGCCAAGTCAAGGGCCGATCCCTTGTAGGCCATGAATGGAACGTCTGAAAGCTTGCTGTAGTATTCTATGTCTTCACGTATGCCCTTGGGGCAGTTTGAGGCTATGATAATCATTTTGACTTTCGCGGTCTTGGCGTTTTGAACTGCAGAACCCGTGCCGAAGGTGACCTTGCCGGTTTTGACCGCTGTCGCAATCGCCTTGTCTATGTCTATCACTTCTTCTTCTCTCCTTTCGATTCGAAAGTGGACATGTAGAGTTCGACTAATCCCGTGCCTATTGGAATTGACTGCCCGACTATTACGTTTTCGGTTACACCTGCAAGCGGATCGCTTTCCCCTTTGACGGCGGCTTCAACGATGTTGGGCACGGTTATTTCAAACGCGGCTCTCGCTAGGACGCTTGACTTCTTCCCGCTGATGCCGTGTCGCCCTATTTGCTGCACCTCGCCTGTTGAAGTCATCATATCTGAAACAAGCATCACGTGGCGAACGTCAACGTCAAGACCCTGATCGTCCAGGACTCCTTTGGCCTCATGCGTCAGCGCGTTTCTCGAAGCTTCTATTCCAAGTGTTTTTGCGATTTCATGAACGTTGTTGGTCGTGGTTCTGGAAGTGTCCACGCCTCGAATCTCCAAGACCTTAGGCAGGTTTGAACCATCTGTTCTTATGACCCATTCTCCATGCTCTTCAGTGACTAGTACACGTTTTATGCCCGCGACACCTTTGACGTGAAGGGACGGAATCTTGCCGAGCATTTTCTTCAGCTGATCAGCTCTTTTGGGTTTGATGTGGATGTTGTTGCCCTTGGTCCTTATGGTGCAGTTCTGCGTCTCCAGTGCCTTCTTCAACTGGTCCAAGGCTACGTCTCTGTCTTCCATCATGGTTCTGTTGAGTTCGACTATTATCTCCTCATGCAGGGGGTCTTCATATATTGCCTGCGTCAAGTTCTCAAGTGTTGTGAAGATTATGGTTCGTGCAATGTTCACCGCTGCTTCTCTGCTTTTTCTCAGCTCTTCATCTAGGTAAATCGTCATTATAGGGGTGGAAGGTATTCTTCTTGCATCAACAATTTCTATCAGTCTAGGTAAACCTAGCGTAACGTTCTGTTCTCTCACACCTGCATAGTGGAATGTTCTGAGAGTCATCTGAGTGCCAGGTTCACCTATCGATTGAGCTGCAACGATGCCAACCGCTTCACCAGGTTCCATCAAGGCACGTTTGTAGTGCTCCATTGTAAGCTTGATGGCCTTTGTGACGCCTGCAGCACTGAGGTCAGCTTTGGTTAGACTCTCCTTGAGTTCGGTTGTCAGGATGGGCGTAAGCTGGCCTTCAGCCTCTTTTAATTCGTCCTTAATGTGTTCGGGCGATGAAGGTTTGCCTCTTTCTCGCGATATCTTGAGCTGTTCTACGAGTCGCCCGACGTTCACAGCTTTTCCGTGATCACTCTTGGCTGGGTCAACGCCGTCCTCTCCGTATTGGAATTGAATTATGTCCCCAGTTGAATTCCTGACTGTGCCGTCATACTCCAAGCGTATGTGCTCAAGAGCGTTGATCAGTCTTCTCTGCATATAGCCGCTTTGCTGGGTTCTAACTGCTGTGTCAACCAATCCTTCCCTGCCACCCATCGAATGGAAGAAGAATTCAATTACGTCGAGTCCCTTTTGATAGGAAGAATACACGAATCCTCTTGCCTTCGGTGTTGCATCGCCAGACTTGAAATGGGGCAATGCGCGGCCTAAATATCCTCTCAATATTCTTTTTCCGCGAACTGACTGTTGGCCGACGCATGCGCTGATTTGGCCAATGTTCAAGCTCGAGCCTCTGGCTCCTGTCCTCGTCATTACGATGCCGGCATTTTCTATTGTGAAGTCCTGGTCGGCTATTTTTCCCGATTCGTCTCTTGCTTTGGCCAACTCGTTCATGACGTATATTTCAAATGAGTCTTCGAAAGTTTGTCCGGGGAGCCTCGGGAGAGTACCCTTGTTATGGCTGTCGATCAGTTCCAATATTTTCTTCTCAATTCGGTCCATGGTTTTTCTTATTCTTTCCTCCGCTTTCGGAGAAAGGACGAGTTGATCGTATGAGTACGTGAAGCCTCGCATGGTTATGAAAAGCTTCAACATGTGGGTTATTTTGTTTAGGAATTCCCGGCCGGCCTGGGTTCCGTAGTCTTTGATTATTCTGTGGAGTAGGCTTTCAGACTGTTCTGCGCCTATTGAACGTCTATCTATTACGCCGCTGATGAGTTCACCGTCCTTGACAACTACGTATGCGTCGTACTTGCAATCTTCTTTTTCGCATTTGGCGCAGCCCTGACAGATGCTTGCTTTCAAAACGTAGTTCATGTCTTTCGGCAGGAAGAGGCTGAAGATCTGTTTGCCAGTCCACAGCGGAGTTGGCTCTTTGATCTTGGGTTTGGGCAGTGGACCAGTATATCCGGCTCCTAGCAGCAGTCTATTCATTTCATTGAAGGTTACATAGTTGCTTCTTCTTGTTAAGAGGTAAGCAGAAGTGATGAAGTCCCTGATCGCCCCTATTATTGGACCGCCAAATCTGGGTGAGAGTATCTGATCTTGAACCTGCATGAGCAGGAGTGCCTCCGTCCGCGCCTCTTCGCTTTGGGGAATATGAAGGTTCATCTCGTCTCCGTCGAAATCTGCGTTGTATGGGGGACAAACGCATAGGTGCAAACGGAACGTCTTGTATGGTAGGACCCGCACGTAGTGGGCCATTATTGACATGCGGTGAAGTGAAGGTTGCCGGTTGAATATGGCAATGTCCCCGTTCTTCAGATGTCTTTCCACGATGAATCCTGCTTCAACTGCCTCTGCAATCTTGTCCCTATCAACCACGAACTCGAGTCTTATGCGTTTTCCGTCAGGTCTGATGATGTAGAGAGCTCCGGGATATTGTTCAGGTCCGTTCTTTACTAGGTTCCGCACCTCTTCTAGATTCCACTCTGTGACTTTCTCTGGAACGGACAGCCGTATCGCAATCTCGAGCGGAACGCCAACCTCGTTTATGTCAAGATTCGGGTCAGGAGAGACGACGGTGCGTGCGGAAAAGTCAACTCTCTTCCCTGAAAGATTGCTTCTAAATCTTCCCTCTTTCCCCTTCAGCCGCTGCGAGAGTGTTTTCAACGCTCTTCCGGAGCGGTGTCTGGCGGGTGGTATTCCCGATGCTTCATTATTAAAGTATGTTGTTACGTGATATTGCAGAAGCTCAGATAGGTCTTGAATTATAAGCGTCGGTGCGCCAGCATCCATGTTTTCCTTCAGCCTTTGATTGATGCGGATTATGTCCACAAGCTTGTGAGTTAGGTCGTCCTCGGAACGGATGCCTGATTCTAATGTTATAGAAGGACGAACGTAGACTGGCGGTACAGGTAGAACCTGCAGGACCATCCATTCTGGCCGTGCAGCGATGGGGTTGAATCCCAAGAGCTCCAAGTCCTCATCAGATATACGGCCCAGTCTTTCACGTATCATGCTCGGGGTCAAAGATTCTGAACCGCTTTCAGGGATTTGTTCGCTGAATTTTGTGGGTTTCTCAAAAGTTATTTTATATTGCGCGGCTCCGCAATGGGGACATTGTTTTGTCTTTGTTTCTTGGAAGATGACCTTGTAGACATCATCGGGGACCAAACCTAGAAGTTGACGTGTCTTGTCGATCCTTGCTCGAATCTTCTTAGCAGTTTCGTCGGCAAGCAATATCCTTCCGCAATTTCTGCACGTTGCCCTTAGAAGATCATGCATTAGCTTTGTGAATTCGATGTGGACTATTGGGACCGCAAGTTCGATGTGGCCAAAATGGCCCGGGCACCTTATGGCAGTGTTGCCGCACGTTTTGCACCGTTGCCTAGGCTCCAGAGTTCCGAGCCTACCATCCATTAATCCAGTGGTGATCGGTGCACCATCTTCGTCGTAGGTGTCAGGGGTTTGAATTTCTACTACTGAAATCTTGCGCAGATCCTGCGGTGAGAATAAGCCAAAATGAATTTCATCAAGAACCTTGTGAATTATTTCCTCAGTTGACATATCAAGCCTTCTCCTTAAGTCTCAATTTTGGCCAGACGCAAAGGCTCATAAGCTCCTGCAACAGGAGTTTGAAGGCATAGGAAACTATTGCCGGTGATATCTTGGCTTTGTCTTCGCACAGTTTGCACACGTATTTCCTTTGTTTCATATCATAGTAGGCTATTTGTCCGCATGTCTCACAGACGTAAAGCGTGTATTTGTCTGATTCTTCTAGCAACCTGTCTCTGATGAGCATTGCAGCTCCGTGACCGATCAGACAATCTCGCTCCATCTCGCCGAACCTCAACCCACCGCCTCTTGCCCTTCCTTCAGTAGGCTGTCTTGTTAACATCTGCACTTGTCCTCGTGCCCTAGCGTGTATCTTGTCAGCAACCATGTGATGCAGCTTCTGATAGTAGACGACGCCAATGTAGATGTCGGCGACGAATTTCTCGCCGGTCACTCCATTATAGAATACTTCTGCGCCAGTATGGCTGAACCCCAGGCGGACCAGCGATTTCCTAAGCTCACCAGAGCTCTCGTTTGAGAATGGCGTCCCATCTACTGGTTTTCCTCTCAATGAGGCAACTTTTCCTGCCAGCGACTCGATGAACTGCCCGATGGTCATTCTGGAGGGAATAGCGTGCGGATTGATTATTATGTCCGGGACTATTCCGCCTTCTGTGAAAGGCAAGTCTTCCTGGGGAACGATTAGCCCTATCACTCCCTTCTGTCCATGCCGTGAGGCAAACTTGTCTCCCAGTTCGGGTATCCGCTGATCGCGAACTCTGGCCTTGACAAGTTTGCTTCCTTCCCCTGATTCTGTTATGAAAAGCGCATCAACGACCCCCGTTTCTGAAGGTCGCATGTCTACTGAGGTGTCCCTCATAGACGGTCCTTTCACCTCGAATTCTTTGTATTCTTCTAGGAATCTTGGAGGGCTTATTCTTCCGATTAAGACGTCGCCGCCTGAGACGCCTGATTCCAACCCTATTATGCCGTCAGGTTCAAGCAGTCTGTAGTATTGTTCTCCTCTGAACCCCCTTGTTCCAGGTTCTGGCAGGGTGAACTTGTCCTTCAGCCCGCCCAAGTATTGTCGGCACTCAGCTTCGTATATCCTGAAGAACGTGGAACGTCCTAAGCCTCTTTCTATTGAGGCTTTGTTGAAGATCAGCGCATCCTCCATGTTATATCCTTCAAACGATAAGACTGCAACTAGGCAGTTTTGTCCAGAAGGTCGAAGTTTGTAGCCCATCGTCTCCATCACTGCGGTTTCTACGAGTGGCACCTGTGGGTAATGCAGTACGTGTGACCTGGAATCTGCGCGCTGTTTGAAGTTCGTTGAATATACACCTAGTGCTTGCTTGGCCATAGCAGCCTGGTAAGAGTTACGTGGTGACTGGTTGTGCTCAGCATAGGGTACCGTGGAAGCGCAGATTCCGAGGATCGTGTACGCAGCAATCTCCAAGTGTGTGTGGTCTTCAGTTATCTCTTCGGGGTCTAGTGCAATGTATGCGTTTTCCTCTTCTTCAGCGTCCAAATATTCGACTATGCCGTTCTTTACGAGGTCTTCCCATGACCATTCGGTTGTTGCTATCCTTTCAACGTGTTCTGGTTGAAGCTTTGGAACTGCCCTTTCTACGATTATGAGCGGTCGTCTGACTCTTCCCTCGTCACAGTTGACGTATAACTCGTCTCTTCTTCCGTGAATCTTGGGAAAGTATGATATGTTCACTTCTGTTGAGATTTCCCCTGCTCTGCGTTTTTCTCTAAACTCATGTGCAAGCTGCTCTGAGGTGTTACAGTATCCGACGATGTTTCCGTCAAGAAAGATTTTCGCTCCAGAGAGCCTTAGTGCGTCATTAGCCTCGTATATCGGCACCACGCCCATATTTATCATCGTCTGCTTTATTCTTTCAGGATTCACTTCAACAGAGATGCAGGCTGATAGCGACAAGTTCTTGACCAGACCGCAGTTTGATCCTTCAGGGGTTTCATTTGGGCACAAGCGACCCCAATGGGTTGCATGCAGATCTCTGGCCTCGAAGTTGGGCTGGCTTCTGCTTAATGGAGACTGCAGTCTGCGAAGATGACTGAGTGTAGAAAGGTGGTTTGTTCGATCAAGAAGTTGGGTTATCCCGACTCTTCCTCTTCCCCAGTTCCCCGTTGCAAGTGAATGTTGAAACCGCTCCGTTATTATTCCGGGTCGGACCGCTGCCGAAACAGTTATGATTGATCCCTTCACCCCGATACGCTCGAGCTGATACTTTATGTCTCTAGTAAGGTTTCTGAATGCGACTCTGAATAGGTCTGCGAGAAGGGGACCGCCCAGTCTCAGACGTTTGTTCTTGAAATGATCCTTGTCGTCCTGGCTTCTCCTGTCAAGCTTGAGTTCTATCGCCTTGCTGGCCATTTCGCCCAGAAACAGGGCCTTATCTTTACGGTTCTGACTTGTTCTGCCTATGTGCGGCAAGAAGTTCTTGTCTATTGCGGTTTCCGCTTTTTGCAGGCGGTATTCTTCAACTTGGCCATGAGCCACTCGGTTTCCGATGAAGAGAATGGCGTCTTTTGGAGTGTCTACTCCCAGGGCTTTTTCAAATGAGGAATCTAGTTCGGCCTGCAATTCCTTTTCCAATGAGGCAGTTTCAGCTATTTCCTTGTCCGACTCAAGCCCCAAAGCGCGCATCAACACGACAAAGGGTACCTCTGTGGGCACGCCTGGAATCGAAACGTAAATGGCTTCGTCTGGTTTAAGTTTCAATTCTATTCTGGCTCTGAAGCCAACTGTGGTTGAGAATATCTTGGATTGGTATATGGGGCTTGCTCCCTTGTCGTCGATGTCAACTATTACGCGGTTTGGAGCCAAGTCCTCCATGGCTACGATCACACGTTCGGAGCCGTTCACGACGAAGTAGCCGCCCGAGTCGTCTGGATCTTCTCCACATGCGATGAGTTCTTCTTTTGAAAGCTGCGATAAGAAGCAAAGTTTTGATTTCAACATCACGGGGATGTTCCCAACGTACACGAGTTCTGTGTCTTGCTCTCTGCCGTCCACCACAGGAGTCATTTCGAGCGCTATCGGCGCGGCATAGCTGAGGTTTCTCAGCCTCCCTTCCATGGGATAGATCTCATGTTTTGTGCCATCAACTTCTATCACGTATGGTCCAGTTATCCTCGTTTGTGGGTCAATTATCCAGATTTGTCCAAGCTTCACTTTGTAAGGGGTTTCGGGAACTTCTATCGAGATTTCGCCTACTTCGTCTACAACCTCCTGCAATCCGTGGTCTATGAATTCGTTAAAAGAGTCCAGATGCTGGCGGACCAGTCCTTTCTCTCTGAAAAAAGCCTTTAGAAGAAGATGTGTATCCTCTTTTGATATCTCGGTTATGTCAAGCCGCCCCCTGCGACCTAACACTTACATATATCGTAACAACACTTCCTGAATGTACCTTCAAATTCTTGATTTCCTCCGACTGAAAAATGATGTCCAATATTAAGAGCTTGAAACGTACACTATGTAGCTATCTAATAAACTTTTTTGTGGTGCCCTTCAATTTTACCTCCGCATAATACATCACAGCACTGTTCGTGGGTCGATCGGTGCGAAAAGAGCCTGCCACCTGGCTGAAAGGCGAAATGGGGTGGGATTGGATAAATCTGGAATTCTAGGCTCCTATTGGTTGGTTCACTCCCTGGAGGGGAGACCGTTGGAGGTTTCGACGCGAATTGGTTGGTGTTGCGTTTCTGAAATCGTCGAGATCTGTGACGATAATTCGGTATGATGAATTTGCAATACTCGACATTGTCCTTAGAGTTGACGATTCTCTGGTTCTCCGGCACTGTGGGCGCCAAGACACGTAGTGCAGGGTCCAACGAGCCTCGAGCGATCAGCGGTGGTGTTCGTTCTTTTGAATTGATCGGCGGCAATGAAGCTTTTGGGAAACGATTAATAGGAGAGATGGAGGACACTGTTACCGGACGCAGCGGTCGCCAAGCCAGGTCAAAGGCGAAGGACTCAAGATCGGGCGCTACGTGTTCCGAGAGCCTCTATGAGCCATCCTTTCCCGTAGGGGTTCGCCGGTTCAAATCCGGCCCGCTGCACTTTTCCTATTTTCCTAAACAAGACTTATTCTGGGCGTATTCTCAAAATACAACTGAGAATCTATGAGTTTCCATTTCTCGTTGCTTGTGATTTCACTTGGGAGTTTATAGCTTGCTGTGATGATCGATACTATTCTTTCCTTAAACAATTGTTACAAATTCCATGAACTTCTATTTGAAAATGGCACATTTCACCATCAATCTTCTTCTTCACGAAGTCAATGTTGTCAACATCAAAGTGTACTAATCTGTTACATTTCATACACACAAAATGGCAGTGATTCTTCTTGTCATTAGAATACGTAACCCTCCCGCCACAAGAATAGCAATGAATTTTCCTTTCAGTCCTTAGATCATTCAAAAACCTGTAAATCGTAGCTATACCTATTTCCTTATCTTTCTCCTTAATCCTTTTGAGCAAATCGTCAGCAGTAAAGAATGTATTAATCTTTTCAATTTCCGACTTCAAAAGTTCTTTCTGTTTCGTCTTTCTCGACATTTTTGGCATGTTCTCTTATTGATAAAAGCAATCAATAATATTTATATATTTTCTTATTGATAATAAAAATCAATAACATCTGGCAAAAGAAGATTTATGGAAGGTTTGCGCACATGCAGAAAATTACCTACGTGGTCATTGCGGTTTTGGCAGTTGTAGCTCTGGCCACAATAATATTCGTTGAATCATTCATCTCAAATACATCAGTGAATTCAAATCCGACACAAAATTTGAGTAAGAAGTTGCAAATAGTTGCAGCTGAGAATTTTTGGGGCAATCTAGTGTCTCAGCTCGGAGGACCACATGTCCAAGTGTTAAGCATTGTTACAGATCCCAATTCTGATCCTCATGAATATGAAAGCAACACTGCGGATGCTCAGGCAATTGCAAATGCAAACTATGTAATTGTCAACGGAGCCGGATACGACGATTGGGCTCTCAAGCTTATTTCCGCGAGCACCAATCCAAATCAAGAGTTATTGAACGTGGCAAATCTCCTCGGAAAAAAAGAGGGTGACAACCCCCATTTTTGGTATTATCCCCTTTATGTGAATGAAACCGTGCGTCAGATGTATTCAGACCTCATCTCTCTTGATCCTGCCGACGCCGCGTATTACACGCAACAGTATGCTAACCTGAATGAATCGCTTGGACTGTATAACGAGCGAATCGATGAGATCAGACAGCAATTCGCAGGGACGAAAGTAGCTTCTACAGAGAGCATCTTTGAGTATCTAGCAAATGCAACTGGTCTAGATCTTGTCTCTCCTCCCGCGTTTATGAAAGCTGCTTCCGAAGGGAATGATCCGCCTGTACAGAGCGTGGTGCAATTTCAGCAACAGCTTCAGAGCGGAAACATAAGCGTGTTGGTCTACAATCAACAAGCGATAACGCCCCTCACGCAGAATATGAAGGCACTGGCCGCTCAAAATAACATTACGACCGTTGGCGTAACAGAAACCATACAACCTCCAGATGTTTCGTTCCAAGTATGGATGAACGCAGAATTGATCACTCTTCAGAACGCACTCAATGAAAAAGCCCTCGGGCAATAGGTGATGATGCTTAATGAGCGTAATACAGTCCGAGACACTTTCAGTTACGATGCCTTCTAGGATTATAATAGCTGAAAACGTGGTAGCGGGCTACCGGGACAAAATAGTCTGGCGAGACGCCAGTTTTGCCATTGGTCGTGGCGAATTTGTGGCAGTTATCGGTCCTAACGGGGCAGGCAAGACGACTCTATTTCGTTTGCTTCTTGGATTACAACAACCCATCAACGGCACTATTAAGATATTTAACACTCGGCCCAAGCGTGGCAACCCACAGATTGGTTACGTGCCTCAGCGGCACATAATTGACAGTGAAACGAATATTGAATGCCTAGAATTAGTGCGATTAGCAATTTCGGGCAAACGGTGGGGTTTTAGCCTATTCTCACAGAAAGACTGCCAAATGGCTCTTGACACGCTGCGAGCGGTCGGAGCTGCCGAGTTGGCTCATCAATCCCTCAGTGCTTTGTCAGGCGGCGAATTGCAGAGGATATTTCTAGCCGAGGCGTTGGTAAGCAACCCCAACATACTATTGCTTGATGAGCCGTTGTCGAATCTTGATATTAGACGCGGGAAGGAATTGGTGCAGCTTGTCAACAATGTAGTTCGATCGCGCAACGTAACGGCGTTTCTGGTAGCTCATGACATTAATCCTCTTCTACCGTTTCTCGATAACGTGATTTATATCGCCAACGGCAAGGTGGCAACCGGGAAGCCGAAAGAAGTCCTGACGTCAAAGCGTCTCACGGATTTGTATGGAGTTCACGTTGAAGTCATGCGAGATTCCAAGGGCAATGTTGCGATTATAGGCACAGGCACTGAAGATCACCATGGAGATGAATTGTATGACTAATTTAATGGCTGGTTTGCTACAGATATTTCAGTACCAATTTATGCAGCATGCCTTTGAGGCCGGAACAGTAGTCGCAATTATTGCAGGCATTGTAGGATACTTTGTGGTGTTGCGTCGTTCGTCGTTTGCAGCGCATGCTCTTTCGCATATTGGTTTTGCCGGAGCGGCAGGTGCCGTATTATTCGGAGTCAATCCTGTTTTCGGTCTTTTGCTGTTTACAAGCGTCGGCGGATTCGGGATCGCCGTACTTGGTCCGAGGGCCGCTAATCGCGATGTTCAAATCGGAACAGTTCTCGCATTCATGCTCGGCTTGGGAGTGCTATTCATTAGCCTCTACACCGGCTATGCGACAGAAGCCTATTCCATATTGTTCGGAGAAATACTAGGCATCAGTAGCAGCGATGTCCTTGTGACATTGCTTGTCAGCCTGGTAATTTTGGCTGTAATGGCAGTTGTATATCGACCGCTTTTGTTTGCATCGATTGATTATGATGTTGCAGAAGCAAAAGGAATGCCGATGCTCTTGCTTGGCATGATTTTCATGCTTTTGGTTGCAGTTGCGACATCGATTGCCGTTCAAGTAGTCGGTGTCCTTCTTATTTTCTCATTAATGGTCACGCCAGCCGCAATCGCCCAGAGATTAACAAAACGACCGCAGCGCGCCGTAATAATCTCTGTAGCTATTGCTCTAATGGCAACATGGCTAGGACTCTTCATCGCGTTTTATGAACCGTATCCGGTGAGTTTCTTCATAACCAGTATAGTGTTCATTTCATACTTGCTTGTCCGATTCAGCACACGCGCTAACCGTGGATTTCCGAAGTAATCAACTAGCACGGAACACAAACTATTTCTCACTTGATATTTTGATAGAGCATGCAATATTATTTGGAAAGACCCAAATCTGTAAAAGCTTCTTGTCCATCACCCTAACCATAGAAGGCCCTCAGGTTTCCAGTGATATCTCGCGAAGCGTTGAAGAACGAAATCAAAGTAACAGTTTTAGAAAAACTTCATTTACTTCCAAACGCCACTGTGTTTGACAAAATCGTGTAAAACCTGTAACGACGGTTCAAACGACGGCATCAAGCTAGCCCGCTGCACCAACCTGAGTTGTTGAATGCGGCGCGTGCTGGGATTCTGGTGGGTTGACCTATGGGTTGGCTAGTGAGAGGCTCGCAAAACGCACCTCTTGTCGGTTTTCCAGGTCTTCGGTACGAGATTTATGTGTGGGTCTCGTCTTCTTCCTTTTGTCAGGCGTTTGACGATGCTTTCGGCGTGTTTTGTTGTAGTTTAGTCCAACGGTTGGCTGGAAACGTTTATATTATGACTTCCGACATCATACGTTTTCTTGACGAGTTGGTGTTGGCATGAAAAAGAAGCAATATACGAAATTGAAGCAGAAAGCTGAAAGCTTGGAGTTTGGCATGTTTGTCGATGATTTCTTTGTGTACGAGTTTCTTTTGCAGAGAAGGGCAGCTTGAGAAGTAAACTGGTACGAATGAATTCTTAAGCGTCCTGCTCCGGCGGCATCTCGGTTTGCGCCAGATTGCATCGCTGGTCAGCGGTAGAGTGTTTGCAGTGCGATTGTTGGATCTGTATTTCAACGAGCATGGGCATGTCGAACGAGGCCTTTTGGGCAGCGGTTGTCAGTCCAGGTCAATGCAGAGTTTTGCATTTTTGATGTAAGTATGGATCGGAGCAGCAAGCAAAGAATATATCGCTGCAGGTGTCAGGAGAAGATCTATAGTACGTTTAGTACAAAGGCGAAATTGGGTGCCACTAGTCGACGATATAGTCAGGCTTAAGAAAGAAAAAAAAGCGATAATTCTGGCTCATAACTACCAGCGCCCTGAGATTCAGGATATAGCTGACTACGTAGGGGACAGTATTGAGTTAAGCAAGAAGGCTATGGACGAGAATGAGGCGGAGATAATTGTTTTCTCTGCCGTGGATTTCATGGCCGAGTCCGCAGCGATCTTGAACCCGGAGAAGAAGGTTCTGTTGCCTACTCTTGGGGCGCGTTGTCCGATGGCTCAGATGCTCACGGTCGACGAGGTCAGACGTTCAAGGGCGCTGCATCCAAACCTTCCGCTCGTCTTGTATGTTAACAGTCTAGCTTCAGCTAAAGCGGATTGTGACATATGCTGCACGTCCGCGAATGCTGTTGCCGTGATCGAATCTTTGAGCTCAAATACGGTACTCTTCGGACCTGACCGCAACTTGGCCGAATACGTCGGGGAGAAAACTGGGAAGACCATTATTCCTGTTCCTGAATGGGGATTCTGTCCGACTCATCTGCTTTTCCAGCCAGAGGATGTCCAAATAATCAAGATGCAGTATCCGGATGCGGTCGTCTTGGCCCATCCAGAATGCAACAGTGAAATGCGGAACGCTGCTGACTTCGTGGGTAGCACGTCCCAAATGTGCCATTACGCGCGCGAAAGCAGCGCCAGAAGGTTCATCATAGGCACCGAAGAGGGGCTCCTGCATCGGTTGAGAAAGGATAACCCTGAGAAGCAGTTCTTTCTAGCCTATGAGGGGGCTGTCTGTCCAAACATGAAACTGAACACTCTTGACAGACTGTACACAGCCTTGAAGGAGGAGAAGTACCAAGTTAGGGTGCCTGAATCGATCGCGAAGAAGGCTCGAATAGCGCTCGAGAAGATGTTTGCAGTGAGAAACTAGCGCTCCAGAGTTGGCAGCGTTGGTTTTGAGGCTAGCCTTTTGGCCGGATTCGCGGTCTGTTTGCAGAATGGTTGCTCAGGCGGCGGCGTTGCCAATCGGGGGGCAGGCCTGAAAGGAGTAGAATGGGAGGAAGAAAGAGAGTGTTTGAGGAAGAAAGTCTTGAATCAGCGATCCACGATGCTGAGAACTTGCATGGTCATCTGGGTCCTTTCTTGGTCATCGGCGTAAGGATGGGAAGAATGGCCAAGCAGGTGCTTGGAGTGGACACTAGTCGGAATGATGGGTTAAGAGCCCATGTCAGTGTTCCTTTTTCGACTCCGTTCTCATGTATCATCGACGGAATCCAGGTCACGACTAAATGCACAATAGGGAATCAGAAGCTAAAGGTGAAAAACTCAGAAAAGGAAATTGCAGCATATTTTGAACGGAAGAACCCGAGCAGAGCATTGAGGATACGCTTGAAATCCAAGATTGCAGAAGGAGTACTTGACAGAATATCGAAAGGCTCATCAGTCGAGGAGCTTGCACGAGAAGTTGCACGGCTACCAGAGAGCGAGCTGTTCATGGTCGAAAAGTAGGATTCAGTGTTTGAGAACATGGGTTTTGCGGGCTGATGGGCATATGCAAGATTTGGAGATGGCTAAGGAACGACTCTTTGATGAGGATTTGGGGATTTTGATCGTCAAGGATGGTCATGTGATTTATGAGTCGGGTTCGCGTGGACTCTCTGGTTTGTTGGAGGCCATCGACACAGAAGGAAAAATGCTTGAAGGAGCTGCGGTTGCTGACAGAGTTGTCGGGAAGGCAGCTGCTCTCTTATGCGTCTTCGTTAAGGTTGAAGCGGTCTATGCGATTACTCTAAGCAGAGAAGCTAAGGCGGTTCTCGAACGGCATGCCATTCGCAATGAATGGACCTGCTTGGTTGATGGCATATTGGATGTTGACCGGGTAGGCTTGTGTCCCTTTGAGAAGCTCGTGGCGGGGATCTCAAGTCCCAAAGTCGCTTACGAGATGCTTAGGATCCTGTGTGAGAATTTTCGACATCAAGATCAGCGGTGAAAAGTATCGATAGAACGGTTTATATCAAAGAAAAAAGAAGAACTCGATATAACACATAATAACCGCAATCGCAAGGACGATTGAGTGAAATATGAGCGCGAAACCGGTTCATATTAGTGATTCAAACTTCAGCGACACGGTCACCAAACATGCGCTGGTCTTGCTAGACTTCTGGGCGGACTGGTGCGGTCCTTGTCGAGCTTTGGCTCCCACCATTGAAGAGCTGGCAGGTCTGTATGCTGGGAAGATACTTGTCGGAAAGCTTGACGTTGACGAGAACCCTGCGACGGCTGAACGTTTTCAGGTTTGCAGCATTCCAACAGTTTTGATGATAAAGAATGGCAAAGAGGTCGACAGGGTCGTGGGATGCGTGCCGAAGGATTATATTGAAGCTATGCTAAAGAAGCATGTGGGATAATGGTGCAGATGGACATTTCAGAAGGCAGAGTGATAGGTGCCCTGTTGCTTCTCTTGGGTGTTTCCTTGTTCGCCATAGGCGTTTACACCAATCAGTTGAACGCGCTGATTGACTTGTTGAAAACTGCCTTCAGGCTTTGATGAACGTCTAAATGAGGGCCAAAATGGCTGCGTACCGCCTGTTTTTCAGTTTCTACCAGCGGTCACGAATTTAGCAAGTAGGTGTGATTTCTCATGTTGCGACTGGTCAAGTTTTGCTCCAGTCACGGCGGTGGAAAGACAAGCGCATTGCTTTGAACGGGATGCCTAAACAGTTGAGGCTGAAAGTCGTCGAGACTCGGTTTACATGGACCTCAAGTGAAAGCCTCAAATAGATTTTGATCATTCTAATAGTTCTCTGGTGGTGGATCAGGTGAACTCAGGCGAGATTGATAGTCAGGTTTCAGAAAGGGACGCTGTTCTGGAAGTGGCCAAGCTTATGCTGGTGTCGGCACGGACTGCCCCAAAATCGGGAGGCGTAGATGACGTCTGCACTTTGGTACTTCGCGGAGAGAAGAAAGATGCCGTCGCAGAGCAGATGGAGCGTATCGGTGAGGAGCGCAAGCTTGAGGGATTCAAGCGGGACGCCAAGAACGTCAGAGATTCGGAAGCAGTCGTTCTCATCGGTGTAAGGGGGAACAAGAGCTTCGGACTAGATTGTGGGGCATGCGGATACAAGACGTGCAAAGAATTTCAGGGAAACGGGCGGAAGATGGGTGAGGATTTCGTAGGGCCAACGTGCCTGTTCAAGGCTTTGGATCTTGGATTAGCCTTAGGTTCGGCTGCAAAAATGGCGAGTCTGCTGAATGTTGACAATCGAATAATGTACCGAGTTGGCACGGCTGCATTGAAGCTGGGAATGCTTCCAGAAGGAACGGTCATTATGGGAATACCGGTTTCAGTTAGAGGTAAGAGTATCTTCTTTGATCGCAAGTAGAGAGCCGTTCTAGCCTTGTGTTCTTGTTTTTTCATGCATTTTTTCCAGGGTCCAACGGATGCTGGACTTTAGTTCTCTCAGACGTTCCGAATCGACGTTCTTTACGCATATCTCGCGGATCAGGTCTCCTTCTCTAATAATGCTGTACGACAGAACATTGTCTTGTGGCAGTTGTCCGGCTCTGACCAGCTCATTGTCCCTTTCCTGCATTTTCATCAGGATCCTCTCAAGGAGAAATTGGGTGAATGGCGGCGTGTTGACGTCGAAATTCTTGTCTGCTGCCGGCAAGGCGCGCAAAGAGTTTTCGGTCACGTAAAGCAAGGCTAGCAGCTCCCCTGAAGCAGTTTTCAGCTGTGCGACATTCTCAGACGGAGCACCAGACTCGCGGAGTGTGTCTTCAGGTTCAATGGTGTATTCTTTTCCTGGAGTTGCCGTTTGAGTTTCGCAGGTTTCTCGTATCGTGTCGGCTCGTTTGAATCCTTTTTCCAGTAGCATCGAATTTACCGTGTCAAGTGTGGCCTGCAATTCGTTAAGCTCGGTTTCGAGTTCTTGGGTTTTTTTTGTGAGCCTACCCTTGAATTCAATGAGTCTTTTCATTTTTTCGGCGTCTTGAGACATTTTCAGTCACAAGCAAGTTAGTAAGCGACATCCTCCTTATCAAACCTTTGAAGAAAGGCTATGGTTAGGCCAATTCTGTGACGGAACACTTGCCATATGATGGTTCAGAATCTGTGGCAGATGGAAGGGATTGAAGCTTGACTTTCAACTCGTTCTTGAGGAAATCCTCGAGTTCTTTGAAAACAGCGCTCTCCGTGCAGTTCAGTTTTGAGCAAATGCTTTTCCCATCTTGGAAGCTGCTTAAATCGTAGAGGGCAGTTCTGCAGGAAAGGGCAGGGTTTTCAAGAACCATTCTGGCCAGAGACTCTGAGGGCGTTTCCGAAAACAGCCATGCAGTGTACGAAGGCTGAACGACCTTGTACGTTAAGCCTTCCCGGACTATGCACTTGTTGCTCGTTGCTATTCTTTTGAATGAAGACGGGTGAATGTCCTTTATCCACACGAGGTTATGGTAGCTATTCTTGACTTCTACATAATCTTCGGTTTCGGAAGTCCCCCAACCGCGACGCCTGCACAGATCTTTGAACCTTGTCAAAATTTCCCAAACGCCAGACACTTTCATTTTTGGTCCCAAGGTTCCTGTGTTGCAGTCTTCTAGAACAATCTTCTATATCAGCGACCACAGATTTAAACCTGTTTGTTGTATTCCCTGCAAGAATGTGCACGTTCATATCGTTTGGCCGCCATTCTGTCGGCCAACGGTTTCTTTCCTTGACAATTTTACGGAGCATTCGAGTGAGGATATCGAAGAGGAAGTTGAAGGTTTTTCACGTTTATCCGACGAAAAGCAATAAATTCGATCAAGTTCCATCTATGATGAGAGGCTCCAGGCAGTCTTGAAGTTCAAGAACGATGTAGCGGCTCTAGACGCTACTGATTTGAGGATTCTGCAGGCTCTGCAGGAGAATGCTAGGCAGACGTACACGGCCATAGGTAAAGGGTTGGGAATGGCCCATTCAACAGTCTATGACAGGATCAAAAGGATGGAGAAGCAGGGAATAGTAAGGAAGTACGTTGCCTTGGTGGATCCGGATAAAGCCGGTGCCAAAACCATCATGGCCATGATAACTGTCTACACGGATCCAAAAGTCATCGAGAGAGTTGCACACAAACTCTGTGAGGCCGCTGAAGTCTTGGAGGTTTACACGTCTCTTTCGGAGGAACTGCAGATAATGGCGAAGGTTGTTGCTGAGACGCAGGAGCATCTGCATGAGTTTATTTCCAATTCTGTTGCTCCGCTGCCCGGTGTTCTGAGAGTTCGCACGTCGATAGTGACAAAGAAGTTTAAAGAAGAGCAGTTTTCGATAGCAGATCCAGGCAGAGCTAACGTTTATAAAAGAAACGTCTAATATAGCAAGAATAGGGTGAATCCAAAAATCATGTCAAGAAGCCAGAAAATAGTTCCGAGGGAAAAGGCATTCTACTTCTTCTCGTCGATCGGCAATTACACCGGCGTTAGCGCGTTGTCGTTGAAAGAGTTTATAGAAAAGATAAATGAGGTGAACGTCAAATCTTTGGAGTTTCACTTGAATCGGGGAGACTTTGAAAAATGGGTGAACGATGTTCTGCAGGACGTGGAGCTGGCTGTAGACATTAGGAGGCTTCAGAGGCTCAATCTTGTCGGCGAAGCTCTTCGCAACCAGTTGGTCTTGACCGTTTCAAGGCGGTTGAGACGTTTAGCAACTTAGTTGAGTCGACTTCGAGTTCATGACTTGCCCGATTGCTGCCTTCAGCCTTAGCGTTTCGCAGGGTTGGCATCGCATCGAACCATACACTGCTTGTCGTAGTCTTCTGATTGTAGTTTGGGATGCGGTATTCCGCGGTTTCATTGCTCGTTGGGGAAAATTGCATTTGGCTAGGTCCACGTGATGATTGTTGTTGCGGGATCTCTTTGACAGCTTGTTGAATTGTGTCATTTCCGTTGATAAGATAGTTTAACAAGAGAGCCGTTGCGCCGTCGTTGTTGGTGTCCTCGATCCATCCGTCCCAGCTTATGATTGCCTTGGCACCTTTTTCTTCAAGCGTTTCGGCAGTTTTGGTATAGCCTTCTTTCAGTCCATTGCAGCTCATGAGGATGATGACAGTGTCGTCGAATCTTCCACTCATGACTTCTGTGATGAACTTCGGAGTTATTGCAAAATACATTCTTGGGTCACCAAAAATGTCGCATAGGGTGAGTTCTCCGTTGGAGTATTGGGGGTAGTCGCTCGTGCCATTATTTTCAGAAGTGGATATGGCGATAAACCTCCCAGATTCGTCAATCGCAGAATGTGCTCTCCAGATTATCAGTTTATACCCATCAGACGGCAAGCTTCTGTAATTGTCAACCGTCGCATTGTCTGAGTAGTAGTCAACTTCAGGAAAATGCGTGGATAACAAGGTTCTTGTTGCCTCTATGAAGGTCTGGTTCACATAGCGTGAACTGCTAGTCAGATTGGAGCTGCTCAGCTGATCTATTATGGCTGCTTTTGCCTCGGTAGCGTGCTTAAAGTAGACTAAAAGTCCAGCGCCCATAAGGAGTAGAATAACCACAATCGCAACTGCTGCGAAGATCGCCTTCTTTCGGAACAAGCTTGTCACAGTCGTTTCTTTGTTCTCTGCTTCAGTTTGGATATTTGTCTAACCGAAGTTGGTGTATAAGAAGAAGGATAGATGGGTTTATTTCCTTTTTCGCTTCCTGAGGCTTAATATTGCTCCGAACAATGCGACTAGGCCGAAATAGGCTGCTAGGGGCATTTTTTGGTCCTGTCCTGTCATTGAGACTGAGTATCCTCCTATTGGGGGCTTCGTTACTATGACTCTTGCAGTATCGGAAGTGGCAGTGTTGTTGTTGGCATCTGTGACTTTTAAGTACACATAGTAGGTGTTTGGTGCGGTTGGCGTGAATGTCCACGTGTTTGATGTGGCGCCTGAGGCTGGGTTGCCGTTGAGGTACCATTGGTAGCTGTAGGGTGGGGTGCCTCCAGCCACCGTAGATGTGAATGGTACCGAGTTGCCCAAGGGTATTGTGGCGGATAGCGGGCTTATGGTGACTGACAGTGTTGGAGCTTGAAGTGTGTAGTGTGCTGTAGCTGTGTGTGGTGCATCCATTATTACTGCCACTGGGTTAGTTCCAAAGCCTTGGGAAGTGCCGTCGATGTCCCAGTTGTTGAAGTTGTATCCTGTGACGTTTTGGGCTGTTAGGGTGACGTTGATCGGTGGGTCGTCATACCACCAGCCGTTTGTGGGGCCTGCTTCGCCTAGTGGGTTTCTTGTCGGTTGAGGACTCAGCCCACTGGGGGCCGTCAGCACGGTAAGGAGGTATTGAACCTTCCAGTTCCACGTGATATTTGAAGGTTGAGTCATGGTGAAGCTTGTAGATGCGGATGTTCCTGTGGCTGGGACGCTCCCAGATCCTGCCCAACCCGTGCAAGAGTAGCGTGCTCCTGAAGGCCCCGGATATGGCGAAGTCACAGAAGCCGTTACTGAGGTGCCAGAGTCAATCCATCCGCTTGTTGGATTTGGTGAGTCGTAGAGAGATGTAACGGTTAGGTAGTATTGGGTCTTGTAGTTGCCGGTGATGCTGCCGGAGGCTGAAATGATGAGAGTTCCGCTCTGTGATGATGACAGCCCAGTCGTGCTTATCCAAGCATACTGTTTGTTGTTCACTGTAACCACTAAGGGCGACTGGTAGGCAAAGCTGTGGGAGGAACCATTGTCCCACCAGAACGGAACAGGCAAACCACCAACTGTAATGTTGACACCGTCAATTACTGCAACTGTTCCTGTGAAGCTTGGGCCAACACCAGATTGATTAAATGTTACGTTGTACTGGACCACATAGTTTGCTGTTACTGTCTTAGACTGATCCATTGACACCGTGGTCGGTGACCTTGTCGGGTCCCCTATTTCAGGCATGTAATCCGTTGTCCAGCCATTGAATCTATATCGTGAAGAACCTGGTACGATATCTACGAATGCATCTGTAGATATATTGGCTAGAACTCCAGAATCATACCATCCAGCACCGGATGGAGAATCCACGCCAGAAGGATTAGTTATCAAAGTCAGGTAATACTGAGTCTTCCAGTTGGCAGTAGCGGTTTTGGGTCCGTTCATGGTAATCGGGTTCGAAGGAGACGTATTTCCACTAGCGTCACCACTCCAAGAGGTAAACACATACTGGATCCCAGACGGACCAGCAACAACCAGCGGAGACACAGTAGCATAAGCCGTACCGCCACTATCATACCAACCCTGACCACCAGTCACACCATACGTGGACGACACAGTCAAATAATACTGAGTCTTCCAACCAGCAACAGCAGTCTTGGGTCCGCTCATGGTAATCGGGTTCGAGGGAGACGTATTTCCACTAGCGTCACCACTCCACTGAGTGAAAACGTACTGAGTACCAGAACCACCAGAAACAGTCAAAGGCGCAACACTAGCATACGCCACGCTGCCACTATCATACCAACCCTGACCACCAGTCACACCATAAACGGACGACACAGTCAAATAATACTGAGTCTTCCAACCAGCAACAGCAGTTTTGGGTCCGTTCATGGTAATCGGGTTCGAAGGAGACGTATTTCCACTAGCGTCACCACTCCAAGAGGTAAACACGTACTGGATCCCAGACGGACCAGCAACAACCAGCGGAGACACAGTAGCATAAGCAGTACCGCCACTATCATACCAACCCTGACCACCAGTCACACCATACGTGGACGACACAGTCAAATAATACTGAGTCTTCCAACCAGCAACAGCAGTCTTAGGACCATTCATCGTTATCGGGTTCGAGGGGGAAGTACTGCCGGATGCATCACCACTCCACTGAGTGAAGACATACTGAACACCAGAACCACCAGAAACAGTCAACGGAGACACAGTAGCATAAGCCGTACCGCCACTATCATACCAACCCTGACCACCAGTCACACCATAAGCAGACGACACAGTCAGGTAGTACT